>Ga0153918_1000050_pt1 | contig 109742 bp, 133 predicted proteins | sample TSFL002MetaG_FD_104687 | JGI IMG/M metagenome (GOLD analysis project Ga0153918, IMG submission 104687) | Attine ant fungus gardens microbial communities from Florida, USA - TSFL002 MetaG | ecosystem: Host-associated > Fungi > Mycelium > Unclassified | place: USA: Florida, Paynes Creek Historic... | reverse complement strand
TGAAGTTCAAAACAAATATTTCACGGGGGTAATGCTGGTCCAACCGGGTATTCCTTTGGTCGAAAAAGATGGTTCAGCCAAATGCTGTAAAGCTTTTATTGAAAAGCTGAACACGATTGTCTTGGGCCTATTCATGGACAGCCGTTTACGCGTACCTCATTGGTATCTCAAGCGCGATGTCCTTGACCTTAATAAACGTATTTCTCTTTGTCATTCATGCTGGCACAAAGCACGGATTTCGCTAATTGCCAAATTGGAGACAAAGGAAACCGTTTCAAGCAAGCCTGATTCCATAAAAGGAATTGAGTTTGCCACTGAAACACGCCAGTAGGCGAATCAACAGGAGGTCATTGAGACCCCTATTTAACAGCGCTTCAATAAAGAAGTTGAAGCGCAAACACTCAGAATCAAAAGGAGTTAATGATGAGTGACGCAGCAATCCAACAATTACAAGCGCAAGTAAATGACCTTACAGCAAAAGTGACATCTCAAGGTCAAGAAATTGTGCAGCTTAAACAGTCTTTAAATAGCAATGCAGTAGCTATCAGCACTTTAAGCAGCACAGTTTTAAGTCTACAGAGCCGTGTAACACAGCTTGGCGGCTAACAAGCGTAAGTAATAAGCAAAAGGTGGCAGCGTAAGCTGCCATTTTTATCAATGTATATAACGGGGTTTCTATGAACATTAATTCGCTCCCCTCTTTGTGGTTGGTCTGTTTGGCCGTTATTGGCGCGGTAATTATTTTAGCCGCTGTATTTATACGAGTTTTCGGATGAGCAAGATGACTGGATTTTTATTGGGATTCATTGTCGCGTGGTTCATGTGTCACAACTACACACATTCAATGATCGCCTCTGAGTGTGAACGTTTAGGTGGGTTCTTCGTGGGCAAGAAGGTTTTTAAGTGCATCGCGGTCGAGAGTCTTGAAGAGGAACAAAAATGAGCAAGCCTGATTTTAAAGCTCGGAAAGCTGAACGTACCGAACGTTACTTTAAATATGAGTTTCGAAACAAATTAGTGGAATGCACAGCTTGCAACGGTTCGGGTTGGTATGACTCGTGCCGACCTAATGGTGACTCAATCCCTTGTGGTAATTGCGAAGGCACAGGCAAGGAGCGCGAAAGATAATGGATTTTCAGCAAAGAGCCAACTTTCATATTTGCAAACATACTAACTTTTGTATCGATTTGAATTTGGTTATTGGGTTAACGGTCTGGAATGACGCAGGCAAACGAAAAGGCATAACTGCTCTATTAAAAGACGGTACGAAATTCTACAGCCAAGCAATATCTGAGGGGCTTCTAGCTAAAGCATTTGCAGAAATCGCGGAAGCTTTGAAGGGTTCGCAAGGCGAGAGTCGGTCAAAACCCGGTGAGCATCCAGCTTCAGTTTTGCAAAAGATAGGTAACGCGGAAAGTGTTTGGATTCACAAACCTACAAAAACTTATTACGCAGCCAATGGTAACAGTTTGGATTATTGGTGTGGCGTACTAAATAAATGGGAAAGATCGGGTCACACCGCGTTTGGTTCATTTTTTCATGAGTTGGAGCAAATATGAGCGCAGTTCAATTTATTCAGGCTCATGGCCCTAAACACACGGCGGAGATTGTGAAGAATGCGCCATCAACAGCGACACATTTCACTGAAGCTCTCGGCGGACACTATGCCAAAGAAGCGCTTCGCAATAATGAGCTTCAGTGGGCGTGGTTTAACACAATAGTTCAGGCGTGGTATTACGATTTTGCATCAAAAGAACGTGTACAACTTTCTGAACTCAGAATCCTAGTGAAATCAGTAGAGCGAATTAACCGTTTTGAACATGGCATTCAACAAGCAAAAAACCACTTGAACTACTTAATTTCGTTTGGTTCCGAATTTGCTGGCGTTAGTAAAGAGGAAGTTAAAGAGCTTGCTGAAGATATTAACAATTACGAATCAATATATGGAACAAAAAACCATGCTTAATAATTTTGAATCATGCCCTGTGTGCCAAGAGCAGACCGATCAATGTTTATCTTGCGCCTCTTATGTCGTGGATGGCGAACGCATTTATTACGAAAAGCTGAAAGATTTTGGCGCAACTCAAGATCATGAATTGCGCTTTATTCGACGTATTCAAAAGCACAGAACAACGGCGTTCTTCCATAAAGGGAAATTGTACATACCAAGTCGACAAGGCAGATCAGTTCCTTTGGCAATTGGTTTGCAATGGGAAGCTTGGGAAGAGCAACAAGAAAAAGTTAATGAACTAGAAAATCGTGTTAATGCGGCACTAGCAAGGGCAAACATGACTTGTCTCGGCGGCCCCATGTTCTTTAAGCAGTTTGACGACGTGCTTGCAATCTTGAGAGGCAAAGAGCCTTTAAACCACGAACAAGAGGAGACTTTCGCAGAGTTTCACCTTAGATGGTTCGCAATGACAAATGCCGACCTTTCGGAAGAGGAAGTTAAAAAATTGTATGACCGAGTTTACGGTCATTCGCGTATGCAGCCCGAACTTCATGATCACGAAGAGATCTGGAAGCTTCAGCAAAAGAATGTCGATTATTGGAAGAAAGCATACAAGAACCTAAAACTCCAACTTCAAAACAAGGAGATTGATGCGCAGGCAGACGCAAAGAAAATTGCTGAGCTGGAAAATCGGACAAATGCAGCATTGAAAATCATCGAGTCATTACTTGTTTGTGAAATGTACGCACATGATGCGCTGAAGTTAGAGCGAGCTTTAAGCGGTGAGTCCAATGGCCAAGTCTAAATACAATTGGTCAAAAGTGCCTGAGTGGGTGAATTGGATTGCGACCAACGAAAGTGGTTTCGCATTTGGGCATGCTGAAAAACCAGTAAGCGGATGGCTTTTCGAAGGCTTTTGGTATCTAGGTGGCACGACAGTGTTTTTATTTTGGCCCAGAGAAAACCCTTGCAAAGACGATTGGACAAATTCCCTAGAACAACGACCTGAAGGAGTCGCAGGTAATGACGAACGATAGTTGGTTTTGGCTTTTTCTGATTGTGGTTGCTATCTGTATTACCACGCTCAAATTGAACGGCATAGACGTAAAGGGGTTTTAATGATTGTTTACATTGGTTCAAACGACAAAGATAAAGGCGATTGGTTATGCACTTCAAAAGATGATGAATTTGACATCAAATGCTTTGATTTTTACGTTCAAAACGGTGGTTGGGGCGGAACATTCTGCGATGGTCAAATTGAGATTCATCATGGTGGACGCATTGTCGATAACCTTTACGCAACAACCGAAGAGTCACAATTTCCAGAGTGGACCGAGATATATGTAAAGGAAATCAAAGAAAGGGAAAAACGCCGCGCTCTCCGTGATGAAAATCCTCTCGAACTATATGACGATACCCCATTTTGAGATAAGGGACTTAAAAATGAATGAAATTACTTTCATAAGAAGAAATTCTATTCAAAAGGCTCAAAAGCTAATTGAAAACGCCCCGCCAGAAGCCAATTACTACGGCCCGCATCATTACTTGCAATGGGATGGACGAGTATTAAATACATTAGTAGAAGGCGCTTGGCGCGCGACCGCAACTTATGGCGGGAATCAACGCTTTATTGACGATTGCAGTGTGAATCTAAAAGAGCTTGAAAAGGTTTTAGACTCACTTAAACGAATCGAAGAGAATGGCGGCATTCAAAGTGCGAGAGATAGGTTGAAGATGAATGCTGTTTTACGCTGGATAAATCCTGAAATTGAACAGTTGAAGGAAGACGTGGACTATTGGGATGCAATACATGAAAAATGAAAAGCCTCTACGACTGTCAATTAAAGATCGCCTGAAGCTTTTGCGAAGAGCGTTAATTGTCGTATTTAAGCCTAATATCAGACAGGTCAATGTAATTTGGCAAGAAGAAGTTGGCGATATCAAACAGCATGCCTTCTTTGTAGATGGCATTAAACCGAGTGATATGACGTTCTTGTACTTCTCTTATGTGGCGGGAAATAGCGATACTTTTGAAGACCTAATGAGAAGGACTAAGTTTTTACTAGACAAAATCGCCGTAGCTTATGCGTTGTATAACAAAGTCTCTACAAAGTCGATTCAATATACACCTGAGCCGTTTAGACTGGTTAAAAAGCTTAACCTACATTTGCTTGAGCGTAACTTTGACCCTGATCTATACGAGAACATCGTTTTAAATCACGAAGAAAACGTCCTGACTGTGTTTTTGTACTCACTGAACGGTAAATTAGTTGGCTATCAACAGTACCGACCAGATTGCAAAGACAAGCGAACGAATGACCCTAAAATGGCTCGTTACTTCACTTACAGGACTCCTGGTAATATTGCAGTTTGGGGTTTGGAAAAACTAGATTACAGCCAAAAGCGTTTATATGTGGTTGAAGGTATTTTTAAAGCCTCAGCCCTTCACATGCTCGGACTTAATGCGGTGGCTCTTTTAACTGGCTCCCCTTCTACAGATATGCTGAATTGGCTTCAGTCAGTACCTTTCGAGCTTTATGCTATTGGTGATAATGACGATACAGGCAAACGCCTAGTTCGCGCGGTGGGAAATGGCACATGTTTTGAAAAAGACGTGGACGAATACTCATTAGAAGAGTTGGAATCGTTATTGGGGTCTTCTCAAATTTAATATCATATTTTTTAATTTGTGCTTATAATCAGTCACTACTGACTTATTGAATCGGTAGTGACTTTTTTATTTAAGGAATATTTATAAAAATGCTACATAAATGCCCTAACGCTGGTTGTTCTAAAACCTTCTTTTTTAAACGTAACATGACCTGCTCAAACTGCGACGGAAGTAAACGTACTCCGCGTGTGCATTCTACGCCCGTGGCAGCGTCGCGTTACTCAAGTAATGACTTAACTCCTGAAGCGTTGTATGCGCAACAGAACGCTATGCAGCTGAATAACACATTGTTGGCACTAGAAAGCTCTGACAGCTCAAAAGACTGCAAATCTAGCGATGACAGCCACATTCGCCGTAATCAATGTGAAGATACCCCTTCTCGTACAGAGCCGTCATATACGCATTCTCATAGTCATAGCAGCCATGATCACAGTAGCTCTTCGACTTCTTCATCTAGCGACAGTTGGAGTTCTTCATCTTACAGCTCAGACAGTAGCTCATCGTATGACAGCGGAAGCAGTTCGTCTTCTTCTGACAGTAGTTGGTAGATAACATGCGCACTACAGCGATGAAACTTGATTGGCATTGGTCGAAACCAAAAGAAAAAATTAGCCGTTTGGTTGCAACTCAAGCCATTAAACACCTAACTGAACATGGCTTTAACAATGACGATGCAAAGTTTTACTTTCGCGAATGCCGCGATGGATTCTATTACAACGCTGAATCAAATATTTGGATGCTTGAATTTGCAGATAAAGCAAAGTGTTTAATAGATGATGATTGGGTTTTTCTTTCATCTAACACTAATGTGATACATGAAGACCCTGAAGTGCTTCCGCTAATAGAGGTTGAGCGTATCGCTTTACGGATGATAACGATCTCAAATGATTAAATAATGTTTGGTTAATTGTTTTTATGAAAAATAATTACCAATAAATCAGTCAGTACTGACTATACTTTTCGCCATAGAAGCACGAAAGGGAACGCTAAGACGTTTAGCGGTGCTTTTATAAAGTTCAAAATTAATTTTAGGAATACAAAAGATGTGCTTTCACTGTTTTGCAGAAGATATCAAAAAATCGGGTCTAGGCGAAGTTGTTGTTTTGGAAATGACAAAAGATGGTTTGCGTCCAGTTAATCTCAAACCAACAGGTAACGAAACCGCCATTAGCAACTTGGTTGGCGAAACAATTAAAGCGGCTCAAGCGAGAGGAGAAGCGCTTCAGCATAACAATATCTCAAACCGTGGGGCCGCAGGTGTTGCGGGTGTAAGCATTACAGACAGTGGTGTAATTGCGGGTATGGGTCTTACTGGCAAAGCAACCAAAGCTGAAGGCAAAATCGGCACAGCGGGAACGAGCCACAGCATCTTGACTAAACCGCTACCAGAAAAAGCAAACTTCGTTGCTTTGGGCGGCAATACAATTAAAGCCACAAACATCAACACATTAGATCAAGCATATACAGCAAGCGAAAAAATGCATCGCTTTGTTGTTCCAAATCTTGATGAATTATTGCTTCGCACTCAAGCAAGTGTAGGCGCGTTAAGTGGTTTAAGCGTTCACTTAAACAATGGCGATGAAGATAAGTACTCGGAGGAACAATACGTCAAAGAGCTTATTAAGTTGACCGCTTTGAACTTCATGTCACTTCAGGAACGCGGCGTTGCTTTAGAAGATGTTGTGAAAGCAGTTACCCAAACTTTTGAAGAAATGGGTACTCAAACGCTCCGTAACGAAATGACCAACTTCCTTAAAGAACGTGGTTTTGCCACTGATGTGAAGGCGGGTTAATCATGCCACGCGTCATCGTACACCAAGCAACAGACGGCACACTTCACCGCACTTATGACGAATATGTAAAGCATGAAGAGGCGTGTCGAATTGATGATGAATATGACAAGTCCAGTCTTCCGGTTCATCTAGATCACGTGAATGTTAAGTCATTCATCATCGACAACAAGGATGTTATCGAACAGATCATCCTTAAATCCAAAGTTAAACGTAAGGCCCAGCCTAAGAAGAAATGATCTCGATTCTCTTCAAAACACTTTTAATCATCCTTGTCGTTGTTGCATTTGTAACAGCGGCATTTAACTCAAACATTCGCAAAAAAGCGCTTGGTCACATGAATAAATACAGATGGCAAATTTTAGTTGTCATCACTGTTCTTTTGGCTATTTACGTTTATGCGACTTTAGGAACTTAACATGAAAATTAAAAGCTCTCTCCTTTTAGCCATTGCAGTTGGGCTATCAGTGGCTTTTACAGGCTGTTCAAAAGTTGAAACAGGTCACGTAGGTGTTGAATCTGTTTTCGGCAAAATGAAAATGGACGAATTAACTCCGGGTGTGTATCAAAGCATCACTCGTGATCTAAAGGTGATCAGCGTCCGCGAGACAACTGTTCCTTTGGAAAACATTCACCCTAAGACGAAAGACAACGTATCGATGCAAGAAGTCGATATGGACATTCGTTATATGATTCAACCAAACAAAGTGGCTGACACGCTCTCTAAGCTTGCTGGTGACTTAGGCGCTAACAAAGATGGCGATATGGTGGTTGGCGAACGCTTTGTCAAACGTCATGCATTAGAAGCAGTTTTTAAAGCGACGGCGAAGTATGACTCAAGCGAAATTCACTTAAAACGTGAAGAAATTGCTGCCGATGTAGTTGCTACATTACAGAAGTCTTTAGACAAAGAAATGCCCAATACATTTACAATCGCTGGCACTTCTGTTCGCGCCCTTGTTACTGATGAAAAGTTGGAACAAGCAATTACTCGTGCCGCTCAAATTGAATTTGATATTTCACGCAAAAAAGAAGAGCAACACCTTGCAGATGCTCAGGCCCAAGTTACTTTAACTAAGGCTCGCGCCGAAGCTGAAGCTAACCGAATTGTTGGTGCATCACTTACACCAATGCTAATTAAGAAGATGGAAATTGAAGCACAGCAAGCCTTTGCTCAAGAAGGCACTCACACTGTTTTACTCCCTTCTAATAGCGCAACCCCTCTCGTAAACGTTAAGTAAAAGCTGATAAGCCAATATTGATGTTTTACAATGCAGTTAGATAGTCAGTCACTACTGACTGCATTAATAAACCATTAAGTCAAGGCGGTTATGCAATGAGCAATATAGCAATTTCTGAAACCGAACTGCTCAAACAAACTGAAGAGTGGTTCGAGGACACATTAAAACGTTTAGGCGAAATCGTAAAAGATGAAGATGAGAAACAAATCATCCTCAACACGGGCGAAGAAAAAATCCTTTTGGATAATCCAAAAGATATTCGCATTGCTCGAAATACTCTTCGAGCTATTTTAAATACGCTCCAGTACACATTCCCTTATACGACTAAAAGCGTTATTGCACAGGAAGTAGTTGCAGAATGATTATTCGTGGTTTTGATACAGAGACTACAGGTTTAGAACAAGCTGAAGGTCATCGCATCATTGAAGTTGCGATTTTGTCTTATGACTCCAATACCCGTCAGCTCGTTGATAAATATGTGCAGCGCATAGATCCAGAGCGCTCAATCGACCCTAAAGCACAAGCGGTACATGGCATTGATTATAGCCAGCTTATCGGTTGCCCTAAATGGGAACAGGTTGCGCCCCAAGTTCATCATTTGCTAAGTACTAGCGATTTAGTAATTGCGCATAACATTGCCTTCGATATGCCCTTTACACAGGCTGAACTTCAGCGCGTTGGATTACGTTTACCTCCCGTACAGCAGCTTTGTACGATGGATAAAGGTCGTTGGGCTACCTTTGATGGAAAATCACCGAAATTGGGTGAATTATGCTTTGCGCTTGATGTGGATTATGACCCTAAAGCTGCCCATGCTGCGGACTATGACGTTGATGTCATGATGCAATGTTTCTTTGCAGGCGTTGATCGCGGTTTTTATAGCATCGCTTAATTATCGCCAATAGCCATAAGTTAAATTTCAAGTTATTTAGGATTCGTTGTAATATAAGTCCAAGTACTTGAAATTTAACATGTGATTATGGCACTTAAAGATAATATTAGAAGCCTTGTAGGCGAACAGGAATTTAATAACGTTCTACTGGAAGTAGAAGAAAACTTAACGGTAGAAACTAAGAACTTCAACAACACCAAGAAGATCTCAAATGTTTGTTTGGTCGCTGGGGTTATTTGTTTGTTTATTCCTGCGCTTTGGATTATTGCAGCAATCTTATTGGTAATTGGTTTGGCTACGCTTAAACTAAAAACAGATTCCAAGAAGAAGGTCGATATCTTCAGTGAAGTTAAATATTTTTTGACCGAAGATGTTGAAAGCACTGAGGAAAATTCCGAACGTTACAAGTACTTAATTAACCAATTGTAACTTGACCATATAGGCCCATAAGGTTATATTTGCCCTATGAGTTGTGAAACTCGCATTATCTTGTTTGTTTGTTTCGAGCCTATCGAAAGATAGGAAAACAATGAGATAACTTAGTTAAGTTGGGAAAGGCAATTGGAGAAATCTAATTGCCTTTTTCTTTAGCGGCTAAGCAAATAATAGGACTAAAAATGGATAATCATGATTCTGAATCCCTTCGCATGACGCCTGAAGAGCTAAAACAGGCGGGTGAAATACTCTATGGCGCTCAGTGGCAAACAGAATTGGCCCGAGCAATTGATGTGGATCCGTGCAGAGTTAGACAATGGTTAACTGGCGAGCGCCTTATTCCAACAAGTTTGCGCAGTGAAATGATTCTACTCCTGAAGGAAAAGAGTAGAAAATCGGTTGAATATGCAGATTATTTAGATCAGCAGTTTTGATGGTTCCAATCTGGCAAACAACCCCCTCGCGTTTAATATCCAACAAAAAAAATATCTAATAGATTGAATTTGTTAAGTCTTAGAGAAAATGAATATTTTTATTTTGAACGATCAAAGCGTGAAAGATGTAAAAAATACACATGTCGCGCTTAAAGGGAAAAAATTAATTGCACGTGGACAGTTTTCAGGTGTCTACGAAAGCGGTAATTCAGATACGGTTTTAAAATTAAGTATTGATGCTATGGGCTACGAGTCCATATTCGGTTCAAACGCTTTGTCGCGTGAAAGTAATCATTTTACACAGCCTATCCGGGACTTTGGAAAAGTGGGTGAATTTGTTGTCGGTAAGAACATTAGTCAGACCGCAATTACTCAACCAAAAATGATGCCGGTACCAATGTTTTTATATGAAGTTGAACGTCTCGAAAAATTGCCAGTTAAGGGCGCAAACCGTTCGTTGGTCAATAGAATTTGCAAAAAGCTACGTATCCTTAATGGGTGTAGCTTTATCGATGACCGTCACGAGCGAAACGTAACTTGCTTGATGGATTTAGCCGTTGATGAAAATTTGAAAGACCACCCGTCACTCGGTCTGAGCTTTCTTCAAATGGCTAATTTTTTGAAAGCAAATGCCGACGCTTTTCCTGACTTACATACGGGCAACTTTATGCAGAGAAAAGACGGTACTTTAGTAATTTCAGATCCAGTCGGTTCAACGAGCATTTTTGAGTGCTGTAATACCTTCAAGCCTATCTCTTATGATGCTCCCATCATCATAAATAAAGAGCTAAGTTGCGCATAAATAAATGATTATTTATTGCACAAGGCAACCTTTGCAGCTCGCCATCAAAATCTATTCTTTGTCCAACGGCGGTTAGTCATAATTCACTCATCGAAACAAACAACGTAACGAATGAGGTAATTATGACAGCTCAAGCAAATATTCAAGATGAAGTGCTTTTAGAGCAACTTTTTGATGATAGCAGCGACTTAACCGACCTAATGAAAGAACTTGATGGTCAAGAGGCTGCCCCTTTAAACGCAAGTGAAGAAGATGCACTCTCGCTTGAAGATCTCGAATTAGATGCAGCTTTAGTTGAAGAAGTAGCAGCTCAAGCTGAGCCAGTAACCGAAGAAGTGAAAGCTGAATCGACCGACTTACTCGACGGTTTGATAGATGAGGCTGATATCGACGCGGCTGCATTAGACCTGTCTGCTGCGGTTGCAGAAGAAGCGCCAGCTGAAGAGGTTAAAGTCGAAAAGAAAGCTAAGTCCAAAAAGACTAGCGCCAAAGAAACAGAAGCAGCGAAAGCGCAAGAGAAGCAGCAAGATGCAGCGCCTTCAACTTATCGCACAACATATCAAAACAGCAAAGTATCTGCTGTGTTGTTGTCGCGACTAGGCGAGAACGCGCATGACCACCTTTTGCTTGAAGTTGATGACGTTGATTTACTTGAAAAAGATCCAGAAGCTTTGAAAGCTAAACAACAAGAGTTGTTAAACATACTCAATGCACGTCCGGGTAGTGGTTCATCTGTCACAACACAAAAGAAAGTAGCTGAAAAAATAGTGCAGCTCTTCACATGGTTGAAGAATGGCGGTGAATTGAACGTTGTTATGCATCGAACTTTTGGCGTTCTTTTGAAAGATGGTTACATCACAACGAAGAAAGCGGGCAACTTGTATTCGAACTTGCTTGCAAAGCCTTACTCTCCTGGTACAGCAAGTGCGCAAAGCGGGCAAATGATGCAAATGTTGCCTATGTTAAAAATTACCATGAAAGACGAACAGGGTCGCTTAGTGCCTAACCCGAACTCACTCATTCTTATGAAGATCAAGAGTGAATTATTTCCAGAGCTTTAATCAGTAATGATTAGGAGGGTTCGCCCTCCTTAAACTAAGGTGCTAGTGATGAATTTAGACGTATTGAAAAAATTAACGAATGAGGCCCTTTTCAAGCTGCAAGAGGGTGTGAAAGAAGAATTAGAAAGCCGTATAGATTACAGTGTTGGGGTTGGTAAGTGCGGAACTTTTTATGATCGCCGACTCGGTGTTCAGCGCCGCGTTCGAATTACAAAGGTTAATTCCAAATCCGTAACCGCTGTTGAGACTGGCGATAGTTATGCTCCGGGTGAAAACTGGCGTATAAGTGCAACTTTGCTAAAAATAGAAGGTGTTATAAGAAAAGAGCGCAAAATAAAGCCTCGCGAAGAAGGGCCTAAGAAAATGGTCACAAAGTCTGAAAACGTATGGTAAAGGGCGATTAATCGCCCTTTTTAATGCGCGTAATTTCGCGTATTTCGCATTTGTTTAACTCGATTGATAAATTACACATCTTTTCTATAAAAGCGCTTAAAAACGCAATTTTTTATAAATAATCACAATTCCAATTGATCAGTCACTACTGACTGTTTATAATCCTCGCTGTTATTTATATATTTATCTCAAATTATTAAGAGATAAGCACATGAAAGCATGTATAGATCAGTCACTATTTAGTGATTTTAATAAACCTCATATTGTTTATATGTCGATGACTCCGCGTGAAGAGTTTCGCCTTAACGGGTGCTTATGCGTGCCTACTCAACAAAGACTTATTGATCGTATTGAGGATTTAGAAACAGAAGCGGTCGACAAGAGCGCAATCAAAGCCTACCTGAGAGAAATCAAAGGAAATTTGATCGATTCTGATGATCTGAAATGTCTTTCGGAAGAGCTTTTTGCACTTCAAGGACATTTACGCGGTGAAAACCGTAAGCGCATGACAGAAGTTTTAGAAGCATTTACTCACTTACGCCATGCGGTTGAAGGACAAAGCGAATATGCATGCGAACAAATTAAACATGTGGTTGAGGAATTAAAGCTGGCGAAGTGAGTTGCCAGCATTTAACCCCAAAATTTTTTATCTATCATACACTTAACTTAACAGAGAGTCACAACCATGACACAATATCTTCGCCACAACACTTCATACACTTTTGCACCAGACGTAAGCGGTGTTGCTCTTGATAAATTGCCTGCTGGTTTCTACCGCGTTTGTTGGAATGACATTGCTGGTTTTTACCTTGAAATAGCAGAGCCTTTGACTCTTATTGCTAAAGCGTATGGTAATGCATACCAACATCAAGACCGCATCATGAATACATTCAATGAGCGCGTTGGTTTGCCTACAACAGTGCTTTTAGAAGGTTACAAAGGCACAGGTAAAACATTGCTTGCGAAAAAGCTATGTGTTGACTTCGTAAATGCTGGCGGCATTTGTCTTCTTCAGGGCAAAGCTTATACAGGGGACGCGTACAAAGCATTCCTTCAAAAGATTGAACAGCAAAAAATTGTTTTCATTGATGAGTTTGACAAAGTTTATAACGAGTCAGACAAAGTAAACGATATGCTTACGTTACTTGATGGTATGTACCCAATGCATACCTTGTTTATCCTCACTATGAATGCTGATTCACGCGGTTCTCGCTATGAATACTTCAGCAACCGTCCGGGACGCGTTTATTACAACATACACTTTGGCAGCATTAGCGAATCAACTATTCGTGAATATGCAGCTGACAATCTGATAAACAAATCACGAATTGATGAAATCATCGAATACGTTGGTCGTTTCTCAATGTTCAACATGGACATGCTTACCGTGTTGGTCAAGGAAGTTAATAATAACGAAAACATTTCCGTGCGTGAGCTAGGTGTTTTCTTAAATATTAAGCCAACCATTTCATACGATGACGTTCGTCTTGATATTACAGCGACTTATAAAGGCTACGATGTTTCAAATTCACTTAATCGTGATTACTTGTCCGCTGATTATTTTGAACGAATGGTCACAACAAATGATTTTCGCTTCCTTCTTCAAGTGTATCCAAATACCACTCGCAAAACTGATGATGGCGAAGTCAAACTTAATCACTACGACGAGCCAGTTCGCGTTATCGGCTACATGGATGAAGAAAGCGGTAAGTTTGTAGAGTTACCTAAATACGAACGTCGTGTGACGCCATGCGAAGTTGAATGCTCATTCGATCCTAAAGAACGCGTCATGACGATTCATGACAAAGAAAATGACCTCATCATTAAAGCTTGTGCAAAGCCTCGCTTCAGCTACTTAAATCGCGATTCTCGTACTGTAGTTTTCTAATCCAAATCGAAACATACAGGCTGTGCTTAGGTACAGCCTGTCTCCCAACTTAACTATTGGATATCGAAAATGACTGATAATACCGAAAATACAATTGAACCAATCGCATTAAAACAAGCATCCGTCACTACCAGCGTTCGTGATCTTGGCGAATTTACTGTCAAATCTAACGCAATTCGTTTTTCTGACCCTTGTTACAACAATGACACATGGTGCAAAGGCTCAATGCCTGCGCTTAATGGTCAATGGCAAGCAAAATTAGGCTTCTTTCGTGATTCCTATGATGAGAAATCGCTAAAAGATGGCATTGCAATTCAAACTAAAGCGCACGAGATTGTAAAAGCGCTTACCTTTTCAGTGAAATCTGAATTAGAGATATTAAAAAATACATTAAACGAATTTGTAAAAGAGCATAAGCCTAAACAAATTCCCTATCGCCAATTAAACCTGACCGACCTTACAAAGCCGATTGTTGACGATATTGTCAAATTCTCACATGACAGCATTGAACCGCACAGTTGGCGAACCCCGTCTGAATCTGCTCTTTCCACCCTTCTTGACATTCTTGATCTTATTTTGGGTGTGTCGCATAGAATTCCTGATCGTTGGAGCTACCGCATCGCAATGGCAGAGTTTCAAGCGAACAAAGCTGAGAACAAAACAGACGAACAGCGCTATGAAGATGCCAAGACTGTTTTGCTAGAAACACTAAATAGCGGTATCGAAAAAAGTCAAAAGGCTTTTGATGAAGGTTGTCCACGCCGTACCCAATTTTTGCACATAAAGCATGAGTCTGTAGTGGATTTCACCCCATTAGACCAAGAAGTGTGGCTTGAAAATTCTGCGTTTGATGTAGGCGTTGATTCTGGTCAAGCTGGCTTCTTTGACGAGAATTGGTACGCAGAATATGGCAACGAGAAAGATGACAACAATCGCAGCGCCAAGTGGGAAGAGATTTACAGCAAGTTATGCGATCTAACATTAGGTCAATACAGAATTGATCCAGAAACAGGTGAGCGCGCTGAATACAACTATGCAGGCACTTTCGAGTTTGGCTGCAACGGTCAGACAGCACACGGTGATGGCTCAGCCCCTCTCTACTACCGTACAGATGAAGATGGAAATGTAATCGAAGCGGTTTACCACTACGACATCGATTGGGAAGAGGAGGATGAATAATGGACAATTTTTTACTACTCGCCAATTTTGAAACAGCGGTTCGCATACACGAAATGAAAGGCAGTCAGCCTCCTGAAGATCATGAAGCAATCGAAGCTGAATTTGTCAAAGCGCAAAAAGCTCTAATAGAAGCGCTCACAAACCCGAAGCTCGCCAATGACTGCATGATTAATCAAGTGTGGTTTATGAAGGGTTCGCCCGTATCTGAGCTAATTAAGCACGCTGAAGGTGTTTATAAAGCTGAAGCGGTAGCGCAGAACTCAAAAATCGAATTTGGCACCGATGATAATGAAATTTGGTGGGCGCATGACGTTCCCTTTTTCGGTCGAGTTCAGCTGCAACGATTTGTAGAACACGGCATTGTCGAATGGGACATCCATTTTAATGAATGTTGGCAAGGTCCTTTTGAATCTAAAGCCAGAGCAATTCTACATCTTGAAGAATGCATCGCTGAAAAACGCGAAGAGGCTAAATCAAATACTGCATTGGATGATTCAAATGCTAGTGACATTGATGACTGATGCAAGCCACTGCCCTGACACTGGCGCCGCTGGGTTTGGATTTTGGTGTGCGTCAGATAGAGGCAAACTTGCAGGCGGCTCAAAGTTTAGAGGTGTTTTGAAGGATAGCTATGAGGCTGAGTTTAAGGGCGTGGCTAACTCCTTAAAAGCATCAATGAACGCAGGGCTTATTTTGAGTGGAGATAAGGTGTTAGTGCAACTTGATTGCATTGGAGTGATTTTCTGCTTGGAAGGAAAAAGCAAGCCAAGATGTGATGTTGAAAAAGTACTTAAATACATTCGCGACATCGTTAAACAGCACGGTTTAACACTCGAATGTCGTCACGTCAAAGGTCACACCAGAAGGTCGAAAGGCAATAGATTCGCAGCAAATAATCATTGTGACAAAAGAGCTAAAACCGCAATGCGTGAAGCTCGAATGTCACTAGAGGCACAAACTTTGCAGCATGACAAGGATTAAACGAGCCATGAAACAGATTAATGATTTAGGTGCAGAAACAAGCAACACAAATTTAGACGGGACGATAGATCCTGAAGCGATTGAGGTAGAGCAATCATGAAAGCAAGCGAAGTAAATCTCGACTACCTTGTTCCCCACTTATCAAGAGTGGCTTTAAAGAACAAGTTGGCATTTGAAATATCAAGCGTTGACGTTTCAAGAGTTGGCGAAATGAAACATTACTTCGTCACGTTTCTCAATTCGCATGATAACGAATTTTTGGCTCTTACTTACGATTTTAAAGGGCAAGTTATCAAGCATGCGGGAATTCCTCTCAATTTAGGTGAAGATTGGAACATCATTGACATGGGCATGTATATCAAAATGCTTGATATATCAGAGCTTAAAACAGGCACAGTGGTACGCACACAATCCGGTCAAATTTATACCGTTGGTTTTGTTGAGCGTGTTAGCTGGGGAGGCAATTTTGAGTGGCTGGTCAAGCCGGAAGACCCTAGCTTCAGCATACTCCGATATAAAAGCAATGGTGTCTGCACTGGCACAGAATCTTTCAACATTATGGGCGTTAAGGTTGAGGACTAACTGATGGCATATTTAGTTAAGTGGAGCGAAAAAGGCACCATACGTTGCGGCGAAAAGACCGTGAATACACTTCAGCAGGCCCGTGAGTATCTGGAAGATGAAAGCTACTCTGATGGACTTATTGAAATCGTTCTTGAAGAAGGTTTTTACTCAGGCACATACGATGAAGTAAGCATTGAGGAGGTTAAGTAATCATGAAACTTTGGCAGGCATTAAAACAAGCAGACTTTGGCGAAGTTGGTCGGGAGACTATTAAATGGGACAAAAGTTTGCTCGGCCCTGAAAGCAAGACTCCAATAATTATGCTCACTGACGAAGATGATTTTAACTGGGCGGAAGTTGATCAGTTTCAAGTTGTCGAACTCAATGAAAGTCGAACCATCATTAATTTTTTGGACAATTCAAATGCATCGCATGACATGGAATTGTTTTCCAACAAGCCGGTTGCACTTGAAGAGCCTGTTGCCCCTTACTGGAATTTTAAAGTCTCTGGGGTGGTGCAGATCCGCGCAGAGACAGAACAGGAAGCGGTTGAGCAAGTCAATCAGTGGATCCTTCTTCAAGGTGAGCGACCCGAAGATATGACTTTAAGCGGCATTAAGCTCCATCGTCTCGAGCAATAACACATTGTGCATTGGCAACTTCAACCCCAATGCACAATATCCAAAAAACTTTCAATATCATTAATTTACGAAAGTTTAAACAGGTTCAACAATGCAAGATAAAACATTCAACCGTGATGACTTCATGTCATTTTTTCGCGACGAAAACGCGCTTAATACGCTGTCAAATGATGATCGTATAGAAATATTCAAGAGTATCTTGGCAGGCTCTAGCGACTTAACCGTAACGCTTCTCGACGAATTGTTAAAAAATTACAACGCGTCAGAAATCATAGTTTTGGACGCGCCCAGCTTAGAAGCACAACCTATTCCAAGCTCAGCAATAACAGCGTTGGAAAAAGTTCGTAAATTTTGTCAAGACAACTATCAGGAAGAGCAAAGGCTATTTGAAGAAGATGGTGACTTTGAGCATTCATTCAGAACGGATGCTTTTGATGAAGTTCAAAATTTTGTAGAAGGTTTAATGCAATGAAAGATTTTTTAGCGCCAGAAGAAGGTTATAAACACTACAAAGCAGACCTAAAGCTAAGTGAAAAATGGATCGAAGTTCCTAGCGATGCTGAAACCGTCACATACTCCAATGCTAAACATGGTGAGTGTGTTTTATTTTGGAAGAAAAGTCATGAAAAAAACTTAGGCAATCGAGAAGTCATTTTTGACCCAACGCGCGCAGACAAGGGCTGGTTTGTAGGTGGAAATGACCTTCAGGGACATTTAGATTCCGATTCATATCAAGGGCGAATAATTTGGCGTTGGAATCAATCTCAAGCTAGGCGTCTTTTAAGCGGTGCGGAGGCTAAAATAGCTTGGGCCAACGGTAATCTAATTCAAACTTTAACGCGAAATGGCGACAATTCTTGGCACGATTTAATAAATAGCGAAGCAACATTAGACGTTTTTGAAAATCCTCTATTTTTCAGACTAAAACCCAAAACAATAGTCGTAAATGGAATAGAAATACCGGCACCTGAGCAGCCAATAATGGGTGAGTGGTTTTACTATTTATCTACAGAGTTTAAAGAAGGTTATTCCAGTCGCCGCCTGCATGACGATACGCCTGAATATTTATATCAATATGGCGCTTGGCTGGATGAGCGCGATATGCAGGAGGTGGTTAAAGCTTATCGTTCTTTTGCTCGGGAGACTGGCAATGAAGGTTAGAGTTGAGTTTGAAATTCCTGAACTTGAATGGGTAAACGTGCCTACTAATTACAATACGCCTATCGGTGAGTTTGCAGATATACACCATGTTAACGCCATTCAAGATCTGATTGAGTATCTTCAGCGCCTTAATGAGATTGAGTGGATTATTAATGCAAACCATCAACACGTCCGCCATCCTTTCTGTCGTGAATTGGTTCGTGACCGCCTTCGCTTTGTGCCAGAGAGTCAAATTTGGTGGGTGGGTGAACAATTAAGTCACTTCTTAATGAGTTTCAGAAAGTATTCAGGACTTAAATTTTCAGAATACAAATTTACCTATCAAGTCCTTTCGAACGGTAAAAAGGTTCAAATTAAAGGCTATACCCAACTTTTTAACACTGAGGAAGAAGCAATACGTCATCGCGTTCACGTTTGTACATCTGGAAAAGACTTTGATTTTGAAATTTTGGAGAACGAAGCATGAGTATTGCAAAAGTTCGATATTGGACAACAAGCGAAATTAATAAGCTAATCGTCCTGCACTCAAAAGATACGCCAATTGCAGAAATTGCGAAGGAGTTAAACAGAACTGTAGGCACCATCAATGCATCAATTGCACGGCTGCGTAAGAGTGGCAAAATGCCTCCAGCAAAAACAGCACTGGAACATATCGGTAGTGTAGATAAAGCCAAAAAGCTTATTGCTGAGGCTGAATCACGCGGATTTAAAACGATACCGATCAAAACGGACAATGGCTATTCACAAACGTATATCCATCGTTTACGCACTTTGATTCAAAAAGCGGAGCAAAGAGCGGCATGAGTGAGATTAACAAAGAAGCACGAGAGCTTTTTCATGAAGGCTTTGATTTGGGATTGATAAGCGAGTCCGAGCAGTTAAGAACCACGCTCCAAATGCGTCAAATCGCTGTCGATAATCACAAGAAGCATTTGGCAGAAATTGACTCTTGGATTAAAAATCAAAAGAATGGCTTAAAACGTCGTATCGCTCAGGTAAAAGGGGTGAAAGCATGACTTGCAGAAGAATACCCGGCGGTTTCATGTGCCTGGTTCCAACTTTCAGATTGCGCTTACTCGATGGGCGATATGTTTACATGACGTGGAACAATTACTGTGGCCCGCTCTTTTCACATGATCGCGACGAAACACGTGTGATTGAAGATTGGCACAAGGACGAAATGTTGTGTAAGGCGGTTGATTGGTTTGTTAAAAGAGGCAAGAAGGCATGAAGCCACTGTTAATAATCTTGGCTTGTGTTGCGTTACTTGGATGCACAGCCAGCTCAATCAGCACCAATGTAAATATCAGCGTTTGCATGCAATGCGTGCAATATGGCTAAAACACAAGGCAACACTCGTTGCCTTTGCACCCCCTATTGCTAGTTGAGAAGATGCTTACATCAACAAAACAGGTTTAAAGTCATGCAAATAGAAGTATTTACAAATGAAGTTGAAGCAGCTGATTATGCTGAAAATATATCTAAACAATGTAGCGCTCTTCATGATGGAGATATGATGCTCCTATCGCAAGGAAAAGTGGTTCTTGAAGCCGTTGTTTGCGAAGTTGAAGAAGGTATCAAAGCGCTAATATACGAATTTCAAAGCGCTGATATTTGCAACCTTTCAGAGTTAGACGGTTACGATTATTTTGAATCTCAAGATTTTGTAAAATTGACTGTATTTGATAACGCGAAAGAAGCAAAAGAGTTCATGTTGGCTCGCGCAACTGAATCAATGATGCTAAACAGTCTCATATAAAACCTCAAACCGTCTTGATGACGGTTTTTTAATAATAATAACAACTCCTAAGCCATTGATAGTAAGTCCAAAATATTATTGAGAAAATCTTTCTATCGAAACAAGCAACATAGAGTTATACAAATGCAAGTTACATTACATCGCACAGCTAAATTCTCTACAGACGCAATTGTTACAGGATTTGAAAAACCGTTTATATTGTCTTTATACGCAGATCACTTGCGGTCCATGATGTCTCTGAATAGTGAGAGAAGCAGCGCTTTCATTCAAGAAAACGTAACGCCCAACTCAAAAGCTCCAGTTAGAGATGACGAACCTTTCCATTATTGTCACAAAGCTCGTGAGCTAACTGAAGAAGAAATAGAAGAGCTTTTCTCAAATCCTCGTGATTATGAGTTCTATGATGACTCATATTCTTATTACAGCACTATAGACTTGTCGCATTTATCACATGAGCAGCACAAAACCATAAATTGTGCTATCTCAGCGATAAATGATGCTACATGCGGATTTAATGACTATTACGATCGAGAAGAAAGCGAAGACAAAGATGGTTATATTCATGATTATGACAATGCAGAACGTTTAATTGTCGATCTTGATGCGTGTACAGTCCAATACATGAACGGTTATAAAACTAATTCTGATCATCATCCTGTAGTTTCGTATAAATACGCATTAATTCCATATACAACAGAATAAAGAATTAATTCAACCGCTCCATTATGAGCGGTTTTTCTTTATAAATAACAACGCCTAAGCCACAAATTGTTTGTCCAAATACCGATTGAGAAAATAACTCTATCGAAACAAACAAAGCGATTTTTAAAATGACTAACGAAACTAATGATCAAGTGACTATAGAGCAATTTTTAGCGAAGTTTTCAAACCCTGATAACAACAAACGTTTTCGCTTAGAAGGCTTCAGTTTTACGCATCAACACGGTTTTAACCTTTACTTTGACGAATACGACGACTTTAAAGACGAGTTAGGCGATGTAGAAATCGAGTTCTGGCAGCTGGAAGACACTTGGGCCAATGAAGAGATTAAAGTTTCATCTTTCAGCACTCTTGAAACGATAGTTGAGTTTTTAGTAAGCCTTAATCTTGATGAAGTTAAAGAAGTTGGCGTATACGCAGCTTTAGTCGAAGGTAACTATGCTGATTGGTCAAATGTAAAAGAGTGGCACGAAGAGCATTATGTTTGTGACTATGAAAACGACGATGACTTTGGACGCTACTTAATTGATGAATTATCCGCTTTAGATATACCTGAAGACATACAAGGCTATTTTGATTACGAACGCTACGGGCGCGATGCTCTATTAAGCGATTACTGCAAAGCTGAAGGAAAAGTTTACCGAAACTGCTAAACAACAAAGGCGCCGTAATAGCGCCTTTTCTTTTGTCTAATCACTTCATGGCTTTAAGCATCAAATAAATGAGCCCTACCGCTCCAAGAACAATAAATGCGGTCAACATGCGCCGTACTCAATTCATATCACATGCAATCATTATAACCATCGCAATAGGAAACACTATAGGCAACATAAGCGCCTCCACTTCTGTGTCCTACCCGGTATTTATACAATGCTCATATCAAGACAACGAAGCGCTGTAGTAATACAAATCGTGTGTATTGATAGATAAAAACGGTCTCACAAGCCACCTTTAAGCCAGCTCTATTCCCCCTATTCGAGAGCTGGCTCTTTTTATGCAAAATCAGCAAAAACAGGCAGTTAGAGCAATATTATTGTATATCATTGATTTATAGGAAATTTTACACAAATAAACTGACTTGTAACTAACTCATAACTTACCCAACCGCCCTTATTATTGTCAGATAAGTAAACACACCCAATTTAACTCTTCATAATCACTCATAACAGCGCGCTAGAGACGCTTTAAACCTAAAGATGGTGAATCACTCATAACATACCTAAAACGCTCTCTAAAGCAATTCTATGCGCAATTACTAAATTAGGTTTTTGGCTATATCCGCGGCTAAACGTTATAACAAACAATCAGGCTTTCTTAAAGGCACAATTCATAATATCCGTATTATCGTAATATCATATTCCCATACGCCCATACATACATACGGTAATATCGTAATACGCTAACAAACATATAGATCAAACAACGCATTTTTTAAAACGTATTCTAATAAAGAGAACTTACTATAAAACAATCTAACTACTCTACTGCTAACCCATAGAACAGCTAATCACATAACACACGCGCAATTTCATAACGCTATCTAAATAATCAAACTACCAATAAACCTTACTTCTCTATACGCTACTAAAACAAATCAATTAACACTGACAAAAACAATAACAATGACACGGACAATGATAAGTAAGCGCTGAACACTATATACACCAAGGATAGAGAGAATAACTCATATAACAATGATTCATCATACACGGATACATAGAGCCATAGGAAGTATGCATATAGGAGTTTATAAAGGAGTGATACATAGAGAGGGGAGTTGTGCAGTGTGCAGGAAGCGACCGAAGGGAGCGGTGGATTCAATCGATTAAAAAATTGTCTCCGCCAAGTTTCTTACACTTGCAAAGTCAGTAACTACTGACTAAACTTTCGAACGAAAGTTTTCACCGCTTGGCGGTGGACCCATTTTGCTTTTGATAGGGGTGCGTTTTACTTAGGGTCGACGTTTACCAACTACGGAATGTTAGCATTTCGATGTGGCGTAGATTAAGTAATTGCCTTCTCCCTTCCTTCTCGTTTAATTGTCTTTTTAGGCTACGGGGGGGAAGGGGGGGCATTTTCACTTCTTCTAACGTTTTCACATCGGAATGGTGTAATACTTTAAAAGCTTATAAGAACAATGAAAAATCCCAATGAAATTCCTGAACAAACTAATTTTCCAAAAATCACATATACACACTGGCAAATGGCACAAAAATTTCGTCGCCGAGGCAAATCCACAAAGCCAACAATTCAATTATCCACGGCGCACCCAAGGCATGTTCCACGCAAAAGTTGGCGAATCCTTGGGTGAAACATGCGGCTAATCGGAAGAGGCGATTGATGAATATCACTACGCCATGCGGTGTATGTCCAGCTGCTAAATATCACAATGCACATATCGAAAACGTATAGAGAGAAACGGCAATGAGTGAAGATGTTAAAAGTATAGATGTGGAGAACTTCCACGTTGAAATCAATGCCAAGACTCAGCGCGGCTGGTTTGAGCATGACGAAGAAGAAATTGAAGGCGGTCTGTGGTTCCAAGACAATGTGCTTGTTGACTATGACGGCGTATTTGAACTACCAGTGGCGGTGACACATGCCATTCACCAATTGGGCTTTCGTGTGGAGTGTGAAGATATATGAAGGAATATCAAATCAAGGTAATACGCATGGAGGTTATAACTGTGCGGGCCATTAGCAAAGAAGCCGCATTTGACTACGCCGAAGATCCAAAGAATTTTCCACCAAACTCGGAGCTGTTCGACGCCCACCTCATAAGTGAGGAAGAGATAAAGGATAAGCCGCTGTAATAGGCGGTTTTCTTTTTGGCCACATTCTTGCCTAGGCCAATCCAATTTTCACTCAGGCACAGGCCAAGGCATTTTTCATGAGGCTAATCCTCGGCACATCCACGGCGCGGCCAACACACAGGAGACATGCACACAACGCCTAAGCCACGTGTTACTTATCCACTAACGCATTGAGAAAATAGCTCTATCGAAACAAGCAACACATAGAGTTAAGCAAATGAAAGTTACAGCACACCGTATAGCACCAATGGGTTATGATGCTTTGATCATAGGTTTTGATCGCCCTTGTATAATATCGCTTTGCAAAGACACCGTTTCGCCTCTGTGTGGTTCGAGCTTAAATAACGACAGAAGCGTGTTTCGATATAGCTCATTTACTGAAGAGGATGAGCAAAACCCTAACTTGAGCGCCAAAGACTATGCGTATGTTGATGGTTTAGGTTTTAGTGATTTTTACCGTTATTACAGCACTATAGACTTGTCACACTTGACGCATGAACAGCATAAAATCATGTATACAGCGGTTGCAGAAATTAACGATGTAACCGACTTCTGCAACTACACTCCAATGCCAGAAGAGTGTGAGCAGGAGCGTGAAGATTGTCGCAAGCTCATGAAGCGCACAGACAACATGGTAATTAATTTGAAGAAGCTCCACATAAAATATTCAGACGGTGAAAAAGCAACTTACGACGACTTACACAACTAAGCTGACACACTGATTAAGTGAATGCGGTTGAGCTTAATTGACCGCCTTCATGCTGTGTAGAACAGTTCTGATGCTCACTCACTATGGACACGACTGCACCGCTCTAAGATGAGCGGTTTTTTATTATCGTACGCAACGTGCCATGGACAATCCAAAGCAGATCCACGCTGCATCCAAGAGTGAAAAACGGCGTTGCCTCGGCTGAACACTAGAATTTTCCTAAAACACCCGCACGCTCGCATAAGGAACTGCCGCTCTCCACAGTGCCGCCGTGGAAGAGCCACACGGCAATCCAATTTCCGACAGGATTTGCCTTGGCGTTAACCATCCAAAAACAGCGCCAACCCTTGTGCCATAAGGTTTTCATAGATTTTGAGTGAATTTTCGTTTTTAATTTTGAACAAGTGATTAATTAGCGCTCAAAATTGACTTGCAACAAGTCAATTAAGGTGTAATTATTCGCTCAGTCGGTTAGCTCGAAACAAACCGACAAATACAACTTAACTATATGAAGGTTTTTATCATGACAACTCAAAACATGCGTAAATTAGCTATAACTAAACTTACTAATGAATTAAGCAACGATAGCGAATTGTTGAATACTGTATTAGAAGGTAAACATGCATACATGAAGTTAATACAACAACGTGCAGAAGTTCACGCACAACTATGCATAGAACGTCAAAATAAGCGTATCGAGTATCTAACAGCGATAACAAAGCACAAAAAGGTTTTAAAGCTGTCTAAAAGCACATTTATGAATGATTTTATCAACAAATACATGTTTAACTTCATGCAGTACCGTAGCATTGCGTTAAACGTGCATAACATGCGGTTAACAGTGATATAAGCACATAATGTAATACATCGTACCATTTTTAATAAAACGCTCTAAAAAGGGCGTTTTATTGCATTTAAAGCACATGTTTACTTATTTGATTATTTTTTACTCAAATAAACAAATTATTTAATAAATTGACTTGTAACAAGTTAGTTTTGTGCTATTATGAACTCATACCGAAACAACTTACTCGAAACAAGTTAAACGGTATCTAAAACAACTTAACTAATGTGAGATTTTACTATGAATACTAAAGCAAACCTTGACCTTTTAGCTGCTGACACAACTATAGAAAACGCTGCTACTGCTAAGAAAGAAGTTAAAACAAACTTCAAAGCACGCGCTAAGAACATACAAAAGACTATTCTTGCTAACCTTGATATACGCAAGGTGCATCAACCGCTATCACGTGACATTGTGAGCGAAATAAACTTTTTCTCTACTGATGCAGGTTTAGCAACTATAGAGCAGTGTTTAACTAAAGGTATCGAGCTAAAAGCATTCGCTGATATTATCGGTACGTACAGCGAAGACATAAAAGGTAAAGACGGTTACTTAGCAAGCAAAGCGATTGTTAAGTGTCGCAAGCTCATGCAAGCAATCGCACAAAACAACTGCATGAAGATCGACCCGTACACACGTTCTATCTTGCGTAACTTAATCGAGTTCAAGCAATTAAGACACTTTGAATTAGAACGCTGCTTGTGTGCGACCATTGAGAATAAAGACGGGCTAGAGAACGTTAAGCGCGTTAGACAGTATCACAGTACGGGCATGAATACCGCACCGACTCAAACATGTTCAACTAAAGCAATGTTGCAAATGTTCAATATATGCGACCTTGTGAAAGGTGAGAAACACGGTTTAGTTAGCTTTACAAGTGAAGAAGTGACAGCGTTAATTGTTGAGATGTTTAAGACATTCACTATCGAGCAAAAACGTTAATTTACTAATTCAGTCACTACTGACTGTTTAACCGCGGTCAGTAGCTTGTAAGGTGCGATGCTATGAAAACTTTAATAATAATTATCTTGAATGTGTTTGTTTTGATCATGCTAGTTGTAACCGTGTTCTATACGGTTAGCGGTGAAGTGACATTGAGTTTTGCAAAACTGTATATTGCTATGACGTTTATATTTTATGTGTGTCTTATGCTCTTATGCTCATACATTGAACATACAAACAAGCGCATAGTTTTGAACTAACAAGTGAATAGCGAAGTCCTAGAGATTTCGCTAAACCCCGGATGCATAGCCTTCCTAAATCTCCAACCCCCTATAACGTCCTTATATTTTCAGGACTGGCTGTCGGAGAACGAGTCCTTATACTTCCGCATCCCTGTCGTACACTTTAATTCCCTCGTATTTAATATCGTTATTCTGCAACTTCAGCATGATGCCAAAATGCTGATAACCATTGTTGTGACCCTCAAGGATACCCTCGTTTAAAAACCCCTTCAGGATAGAGGCGTTTTCAGCGTGATCACCAAAATATGGCATGTTGCTATTAATAAAACTGTAAACAGCGCAGTATGCTCCACTCTCAACAAACTCAACATTGTCTTGAGCTAACTTGGCAAGCGCTTTTTCACTTTGATCTTCGAGCGCCAGTTCATATTCGTTTTCAGCGCTTTTACGTGCTTCAATTGTAGTGTTAATTACAAACATATTTTTACCTTATAAAGTATTAAGAATCTTCTGTTTTCTTTTTTGGCCGTCCGCCAGCTCTCGCATGAATTTTTGGTGGCTTAGCTTCAGCAAATTTTGAACAAGCCTCCTCAATGACGTAACTCATGCGATCATCTTCGAGAAAGTCAGCCAGAACCGACACAATATCACCTTGCGTAAGAGTAGGGTACTTTTCAGCAAAACGAGCAATAATCTCTGAGGCTTCCTGCGTCACTGTGAATGGCTTACGAATTAAACCCTTTTCATCATAGAACTTTTTTGAATCAAACGATGGCATTACTTTCTCTAAAAACTGTCTTGTTGCAAGTTATTATATACATAAACCTTTGTCACAAAAAGAATTGCCACTCGATAAAGTGGCAATCTGTCTTATGCTGCCTTCCTGGTGAATCCTAGATCTTCAAAATTGAACTCATTCACAATGTTTTCGCCGAACCCCTTCGTATGCTCCACAATCTCACGACGCTGCATGGCATGATTCTTTGTATGTGAGTTCCAATGGTCTGTGAAGTCAACAATGAACGCCACGTTTGGACCAGTCTTCTTCGCACGCAAACCACGACCGATCCGCTGACGAAGGGCAATTTCAGCTTTACCACCACCCCCAAGAATAATCATACCGACCGCAGGGACGTCGACACCGACATCCAAAATGGTTGTACCGATCAACGCATCAATAGTACCGCTGGACAGCTTATTCAGCGCTAATTTGCGCTCTGCTTGATTGTTTTCACCTTTGATGAACTCAGCACGTAACCCGTATTGAGTCAAAAGCTCAGTTAAATGGTCGCCGTGTGATGTGTGCTGCACGAGAATCATCGACGTCAAACCATACGCTTTTGCTCGAATGATCTCGCTCACAATCGCTAAGTTGCGCTCTTCATTGTCAGTCACACCAAGTCGATATGCTGATTGCCAACCAGTGCTGCGGAGTAAGTGCGTCGGCTTCTTGCGAAGTTCAATATATTTGAAATAAGGCTTCGCCAATACACCGCGTTGAATCAACATTTCCTCAGACACTTTAATTGCGATAGGGCCAGAACATGCCATTAGGCGCATGTTTGACTCTTCGCTCTCACGCATAAACGGTGTACCCGTTAATGCCAAGCGATAGTGAGCGTTTTTGCAGTGGCGCATGATTTCGTAGTAAGAATTGCCTGAAGCTTCGTGCGCCTCTTCAAGAATCACAAACTCAAACATAGAAAGAAGTTTGATTGTTTTTAGGCGCTCAATATTCTTTTCATCAAATTTGGCCTTCGCCTTATTTGTCATGTCTTGAGCGTTCGCTTTTAACCACACTTGCTGCTTGGTGATCAAATCATTTGTGGCAGTTGTAATCTCAGCTGTGCTTTTTTTGTCTTTAGTTAGCTTTGTTTTTAAAGCCACAATTTCTTTTTTGAACTTCTCTTGAGCCGCTTCAAATAAAACATTGAACTCTCCTTGAATCGTGGTGACTTCAAGCTTGCTAATAAACGTTTGCACTGTTCCGACTGACATCATTTTGATTGTCGTTTGCCCTTGTGCGTTGATGTGGCCAAAGTGACCGTCGCCAAAAACTGAACAGGGGATACCCATATCTTTTTCGAATGCATCTTTCATTTGATACATCAGGATTGAGCGGGTGGTAAGAAAAAGGGTAGGTCGATTAATGCGAGCGAAGCAAAGACGGGCAATACGAGACTTACCGCCACCTGTAGCAACTTGCGCAATAATTTGGCCATGTTTGACCAGTTTGTCCATTACCTCAGGCTGATAGTCATACTTAGGGTCATATCCAAAAGCATCGACCTGCGGACGCTCAGGGCCTAATGGAGCGGGGAAGGGCTTGCGAACGATATTAACTTGATAGCCTTCACGGCGAAGGTTAGCGGCAACAAAATGAAGGAAGCCCGCTGGAAAAGAGCAATTTTTATAAACAAAAAAAGATGAACGACCATCCCACTTATGTTGTTTAAACAAGGCCATCGTTTCAGCGCCGTCAACTTGGTACGATAGCGCCTTTTGGACAATTAATTTTACTTTGGTGCTGGGTTGATTCAGCACGGCATTTACCGCGTTGGCGGCAATCGTAACTACCTCTGACATATTTATTCCTTTTGCAAAAGACTTATATTTATGGCAAAGTATAAGTCAGTACTGACTGATCTTCTAGTAATATGACACACGAACTTATATGGGTTGACCCTGCTCAATTGCAGCCTAACCCGTGGAACTCAAACATCGTGTCGCCAGAAAATGAAGCTAAGTTAAAGGCATCCATCGAACGTCGCGGAATGTTCAAGCCTATTGTCGTGCGTCAGCTCGACGATGGTTCATTCCAAATTATCGGTGGGGAACATCGCTCTCTAGTCGCAAAACAAATGAAAATGGACAAAGTGCCCGCTTTCAATCTTGGAAAAATCAGCGACAAAGAAGCTAAAGAAATTGGACTGCTCGATAACGGGCGGTACGGTTCCGATGATGCACTCAAATTGGCTGAAATCTTTGCGGACATTGGAACGCCCGAAGACCTTGCCAACTTCATGCCTTTCACTTCTTCAGACATCGACACGATTTTCACTAATTCAACTATAGCCCTAGATGCTCTAGCTGACCTCGATTTGCCAGACGAAAACGTTGAATTGCCTTCAGGAAAAGCAGTTCAAACACATCAAATCATGCGATTCAAAGTCCCTGTAGAGCAAGTGGACAAAGTAGTTGAACGCATTCAGGCCGTTATTAAGTCACAAGGATATGACGATGACGACGCCATGATTAACGCCGGGGACGCTTTAGCCCACATTGTACTCAAGTAAGGATACTGAGAATGACCGAACAGGAAGTTGAACAACGATTGCAGGAATTGCAACGCACAGCACCGCGCTTATCGCCAGAACTGATCGATGAAAAGATTGCACATAAAACGTTTTATGTTCATGGCGGCAAATTAACAGTTTGTATTTTGAAGCTTCAAAACGGTTTTGAAATCGTTGGAGAGTCTGCTTGTGCGCATCCAGATAACTTCGACCAAGAACTAGGCGAAAAGGCGGCATTTGAAAACGCTCGACGCCAAATCTGGAAGCTTGAAGGTTACTTGCTTTGCCAAAAGCTTTACGAACAGGCTTTAGAAGGCGGCAAAACCTTCCTCGACCGCCTCTTTGATGAGCATAAGCAACAAGTAGATCGCCGTGACAAACTTCACGCCTTCATGGTGAACGGCAAACCTGACCACGTATCAGATGTTGAATGGTTCCAGTTGGCAGATCAACTTGACGTATTAGTTGATTACGTTGACATCCTCGAAACACGTATCGCCATTCACACCAAATCTGAAGAAGAAGAGGAATAAGCACTCTATGGAATTAATTATTCAACAATGGAATGTTGATGAAGTTAAGCCATACGAACTGAACGCAAAAATCCACGACAAAGCACAGGTTGAGCGTATCGCTCAGTCAATTAAAGAGTTTGGTTGGGATCAACCAATTGTCGTAGATAAGGACGGCGTAATTATCAAGGGGCATGGTCGTCGTGAGGCGGCTTTGCATCTTGGTTTAAAAGTCGTTCCCGTGTTAGTTCGCTCAGACCTTGACGATCATCAAGTCCGTGCAGCTCGACTTGCCGACAACCGTGTTGCAATCGGGGACATCGACACCGATTTGCTACAAAAAGAGCTTCAGACGCTTAACTTTGATCTTGAAGGCATCTTCGACAAGAAGGAACTCAATTTTGTTGCCGCTGACCTATCAGGCATGAACCTAGATTCGATTGTTTTGGATCTGGACAGCGAAGTGGCCAAACAGACTGAAGAAACCATCAAAAAAATTGAAGAAACGGACGCCAGAGCTGTTCGTATCGACAAGGCTCTTGGGTTTAAAGAAATCAAGGGTAAGGATGAACGCTTTGTTGCTCAGTTCATGGCTGTAGCGGAAGGCGAAACAGGTCTTGAGGGCGCAGATGCCTTTATTGAGTACGTTAAAAAACAGGTGACGAAATGACCGTATACCGAATTAACAAGAAATTTGACACGGAAGTAAATCGAAGTGACCGCGTGCTTGAAGTTGCTGAAGCGTTTGGCCTTGGACTTGATGATAAAACCTTTGTTGTTTTTGATGATTTGGATCTGCCAATCGATCAAGGGGATATTGTTTACATTACAGGTCAATCCGGTAGTGGCAAGTCCACTGTTCTACGCGAACTATCAAAAGCTATGTCAGCTGACGGCCTTTCTGTGTCAGATATTAATGCTGTTGAGTTTGAAGATAAGCCTCTAATCGACCAGATCGGGAAAGATTTGAACGAGGCGTTAAATTTACTCTCTATTGCGGGCCTGAACGACGCATATCTATTCATCCGCAAGCCAAGTGAGCTTTCAGATGGGCAGCGTTACCGCTTTTGCTTAGCCAAGCTCATTGAATCAAAAGCACAAGTTTGGATTGCTGACGAGTTCTTAGCGGTACTCGACCGAGCAACGGCCAAAGTTATCGCTTACAACATTCAAAAAATTGCTCGTAAAGCTGGGGCTACCGTCTTGGTGGCAACCACGCATAACGACATGGTTGAGGATCTGGCCCCTAATATTACGGTTACCAAGAAATACCGTGAGAAAGTCGCCATTAGCCGCAACGAAGATTACAAGACAACGATTTAAGGAGAAATCGATGCCACCACGTACACTTAAAACAGCAACAGCCTCAGCAGTAGAAGTCGAGGCACAACCCGAAGTTCAGGAAACTGCCGAAACTGCAGAACCAGCGGCACCAAAACGCTTCATCAAAATTTTTACAAGCCCTACATGTGGACCATGCAAACGCTATAAGCCACTTTTGCTTGAAGAAGCAGAGAAACGCGGCGTTGAAGTGATTCAAGTTGAATTGGCGGACGATACCCGTGAAGAGTTTGAAGCTCTAGGCATTCGCCAAGTTCCAGTGACCGTCGTTTTCGAGGGCGACAAAGAAGTGTCACGACTGATGGGGGCGCCAGCGAATATCGTTCCCCAAATGGACAATTGGGGCTTCTAAAAACGGTGGCCCTTAGTGGGCCACTTTCTTTTCAGGGATGAAATATGCGTGAAATTCTGACGGACAATCAGGATGCCTTAATTGTTCGAAAACCAACTCCTGCCAATCACCTTCTGTCTTTGCTGGACGATATCTATATTGAACCAGGCACTAAGGAAGATTGGGAATTGTTGCATGAGCTCCACTACAAAGCAGACACTTTAGGTATTGGCCCTCGCTATTGGCGCGTGATGTTACATGGCCAAACCATCGGCGTAGGGGTGATGACTGTGCCGAAGATGCTTTTGTCGGGCCGCAATGAACTTTTTGAACATCTGCGCCCCAATACAAACGGGAAAGACTCAAGATTAATCAACCGACATCGCGCCCTATGGTTGAATAACAACGCCTGCACGAACTCTCGACTGGTTTTAGACACGATGTATAGAGGCGCTGGGATTGCTTATCGTGCGCAAAATTTGATGATGCGTATGAGCGGTTGTTTGCTTATTGAGTTCCAAAGCTCGATGTCAAAATTCAACCCATTCGCAGCAAAAGCCGGTATTCAATTTGCTCCACCCAAACGGGCCACAAACTATGAACGCGGACTGCAATTTTTCCGTCGTTGGTTCGAATCAATTCCAACCGACTTTGTTGGGGTGATGAACGAAATTGAAAAAATGCCAAACCCGGTACGCGAAAAGTGCATAGCCGAGATGCGCAAGTTTTACTACTCCTTCAGTTCAATGGAGAAGTCGGGCGATAACCGCATGAACGGAACTAAGCGAGTAGATGCACTACCAATCGAAAAGCTCTTAAAAAATACACAACAGCTGGTGTTCGCTTCGCCTCTGTACGGCGTTTACGTAAACCCTGACGTGAAGGCAGCGAGAGAGGCGGGTGTTGAGCCAAAACTTCCAATCCGATTGCCATTGATGGCTTTTGAAAACCAACTACCAAACGAACCATTAAACTTAAATGCGATAAGCGAAAAGGATATTGCTTATGTCAGTTAATTTAACCCCGAAGCAAGTTGAAATTCTCTTGTTGGTGTTTAAAAAAAACACCGATGGAACACATTTCGATCTTGATCAATTACTTACCGAGTTGAGCTACAAGCCAACCAAACAGGCATTGCAGTTCTCGATACGATCACTGATCAAAACTCATAAGTACATTTCCAAAGGCAGTGAGAAACGCCGTGGCCGCAGACATGTGACTTACCTCGCAACACCAACAGGTGAATACGTGGCGCAGCAATATTTACCCAAGCCGGGTAGTTCATCTAACCTTAAAAACGCTTTGGTCGAAGATGAAACAACCGCGATTTAATTGGGTGACTTGGGTGTTCCTACGCTCATCATTATATTAATATACTCAGTCATTACTTAGTGACTAAGTAATATTTAATAGCGGTTACGATTAGGATTCCCAATGACCCTAGATGAAAACGAAGCCCTCATCATCGGTTACGATTATGAGGCAGGAGCGGAAACAGATACGGATATCGATTCGCTCCTTGGACATGACACAATGCTTTTTGAAGGAAAGCCGATTCGATGCGATGACACTGGATGTTTTGAGGCCCCTAAATATTCTGAAGACATAGAATTAACAAAGCTTGAATTAGAAAAATTAGAATTAGACCCTCTTATTGTTCCTGTTGTTCCGTATAGCGCTAAAAAGACCCGTAAGCCTGCCAAAGATGTAGATCATAAGTTCGCTGCAATGTTTGAGTTTGGCGGTGAACAATGCATTACCAGACCGTGTGAAAGCGAAAATGAAGCCCTAGCTTGCGTCTTATGGTATGCACTTTCATATTTTTATTAACCAAAAGTTCAGTCAGTACTGATTGACATAGATTAATTTTAAAAGTATCCTCAGCCAAACGACGGGGTGTTTCAGACAGGAAGTAGGAGCCACCCCTTTTCAACTTCTTGGAAAGCGAATGACTAACCAACGCAAGTCCGTCCCTTTGAAGAAGTGGGCGGAGGCAGAAGCCCTGTGGGCGAATGGTGATGCTACTCGCAAGGAAATTGCAAAGAAGTTGGGCGTATCGGAGTCTGCCGTTCAACAACACATGGCGAAAGCAGGCGTTAAGTATCGACAAAATGCAGATCAGCATAGGGCAAAGATTGCCGATGCAGTTCAGCAAGCCGCAACGGAAGAGGCATCGATACACGCTCAGCGAATCCGTGAGACGAAGAACGAGCATTACGCAATATCTCAAAATATTGCAAAGCTGGTTTGGCAGGAAGTTCTTACAGCAAAGAAGAATGGACAGCCGCTTGCAACCGCAGCTCCAAACCTTAAAGCGTTAGATATTGCTATCTCAGCGCTTGCCAAAGCCCGCATGGAACGATGGGCTGTATTGGGTCTTGACCGACCGGATGCCGTAGATACTAACGAGCTTGCTACGTTAGAGATCAACGAGCTGACGGCTGGCGAAATTGAAGAGTTACGTGAACGTAATTTCAATGATTTCGAAATGGAAGAGACGGAACCAGTACAGGAGACAGTGGAAGTTAAAACAAGTTAGCGATGGGAATCAAAGAAAAACTCAGCCTACATCCTAAACAGATGGAGGTTTACCAGTCTAAAGCGCGTTTCCGCGTGGTTGTTGCTGGGCGCCGTTGGGGTAAGAGTCAACTTTCTAAGATTTTGATGATTTCCAAAGCGCGCGTTCCAAAGCAAAAGGTATGGTACGTTGCACCAACGTACAAAATGGCTAAGCAGATCATGTGGAATGATTTGCTTGACGCTATACCTAAATCATGGATCGCCAAAGTCAACGAGTCAAACCTTTCAATTCGATTGGTAAATAAATCACGAATTGAACTGAAAGGTGCGGACAAGGCCGATTCCCTTCGTGGTGTCGGTATCAACTTTCTCGTTCTCGATGAGTTTCAGGACATGGACGAAGACACTTGGACTAAAGTGTTGCGTCCTACGCTGGCAGATACAGGTGGTCACGCCATCTTCATCGGTACGCCTAAAGCCTACAACTGTCTTTACACCGTTTATAAATTAGGGCAAGACCCTAAGAAAATTAAAACGGGCCAATGGCAGTCGTGGCAGTTTCCAACGATTACATCCCCATTCATCCCATTATCTGAATTAGCTGCCGCTAAAGCAGATATGGATGAAAAATCCTTCAAACAGGAGTTTTTAGCGTCATTCGAAACCATGAGTGGTCGTGTCTACTATCCATTTGACCGAAATCTGCATGTGGGGAATTACGAAATCAATCCTCACTTGCCAATTTGGGTAGGTATGGACTTCAACATTGACCCAATGAGCGCCGTTTTGTTTCAACCTCAAGAGAACGGCGAACTTTGGGCAGTTGATGAAGTTGTTCTGTTTGGCTCTAACACCGAAGAAATGTGTCAGGCGCTGGATGAAAAACTATGGAGACACAGATCGCAAATCGTTGTTTACCCCGACCCAGCAGGCGGACAAAGGCAGCATGCGCGAGGCGAGACAGACTTGGACATCCTAAGAGAAATGGGTTTCAAGCACATCAAGTACCGCAAAAAGCATCCAATGATTGCAGATAGGGTCAACTCGGTGAATCGATTACTAATGGCGGCAGATGGCTCAATTCGATTGAAAATCGATGAGAAGTGCAAACATCTTATCAACTCCTTCGAACAGACCATTTACAAGCCGGGTTCGCGCGATGTCGACAAGGCAGCTGGCGTTGAACATAGTGCCGATGCAGCAGGGTACGCAATCGAACTTGAGTTTCCATTACGCAAAATTGAGTTTGGCGGTATTTCAATTTAAGTTACACATCAGTCATTACTGACTGATAAAGAGGAAAGGATGAATCTTAAACACGGAGAAACGGCAGTAATTGATTTGCAGGCTCAGGAAGCCAAGCAAAGCACAGCTTCCGTTGCTGGTGACCAAGCGCGTTTTCGTACTTTGATCGAGAGACGGCATCCTAAGTACAAAGCCTTATTGTGTCACTGGAACTTCATGGAGGAGACATATAACGGCGGTCGTAAGTGGTTTGATTCGAACATTTTCCGTTACATCAAAGAGGGTGACAAAGAGTTTAACAATCGCATTGCGCGAGCTTATCGCTTCAATCATACGCGTGAAGTTGTTGACTTGATCAACAAGTACCTGTTCAAACAGGCTATCACTCGCAATGAAGTCGATGCGCCTGCGTGTGTATTGGATTTCTGGAAGTCTGCAACCAAAGGCAACTTAACGATCAATGATTTTGTTCGTCAAGTAAGTAAAAAAACTTCTTTGTTTGGCCGAGTGGCCATTGTTGTTGATAAGACAGACGCCGAGAAAGAGATTGTGACACGTCAAGATGAGATTGAAGCCAATCTTCATACTTACGGTTACATCGTCGAACCTCAGCGAATCCTAGACTACTCATACGATGAAAACGGTGAGTTAAATTGGATCTTAATTCATGAAATCGGGCGAGATGATGAAGACCCTTTCTTATCCTCTGGAAAACAAGTCAATCGATACAGACTGTGGACCAAGAACAATTGGCTACTGTTAGAGGTAAAAGAAGGCAAAGGCAAAAAGAATTACGAAGTTACTGAAGTTCAACGTGGTGAACACGCACTCGGAGAGGTTCCGGTAATCTTAGCGGACAACATTATTGGTGATGATCAATATTCTGCGCCAGCACTTATTGATGACATCGCTTATCTTGACCGCGCAACTGCCAATTACCTTTCGAACTTGGATGCCATCATTCAAGACCAAACCTTCAGCCAATTGGCGATGCCAGCGCAAAACCTGATGCCTGGTGAAGAGCAATACGACAAGCTTTTGGAAATGGGCACCAAGCGGGTGTTCCTATATGACGGTGAGAATGGCACAAGCCCGTTCTACTTGTCACCAGACGTAAAGCAAGCCGATCTATTGATGACCACAATCAACAAGATCATTGGAGAGATTTACCACACTGTCGGTTTAGCAGGAGAGCGCACAAAACAGGACAATGCGGTAGGTATCGACAATAGCTCAGGCGTAGCAAAAGCCTATGACTTTGAGCGCGTAAATGCATTGCTTACAGCGAAAGCTGATTCACTAGAAACCATCGAAAATAAGATCGTTCGACTCGTTGCCAAATGGAATGGCGTCAAAATCGACGATAAAGATTCATACGTTTCTTACCCGGATAACTTTGATACACGCGGCTTGTATGACGAATTTGATATCTCTGCACGTCTCATGTTGATTGAAGCACCAGAAACGGTAAGACGTACCCAAATGGAAGCTGTGATCAACAAACTATTCCCTCAGTTAGCCAAAGAGCTTCGCAAGAAGATGATTGATGAATTGAAGGACTGGCCAATTGACCCGCTTGAACTAGCGGCTCAAATCACAGACGGAAACAGCACAGGTCAACTCAAGAATCGCACAAGCATTAAAAAGAATGCTGACGACGCAAAAGACACGACCGAAGCTAAAGCAAAAAATCCTCAAGGAAACACAGCAGCCAAAGCGACCAAAAACAACCGCCAAGGCCAAGTGACCAAACAAACAAAGTAACAGTCAAGGGAACGACTGTAGCTAAGAGACTAGCACAAGGAAGATCGATATGCCTTTATGGATGCAACTTTTAATGAATGGCGGCTTACTTCAACAAGAAGCCGATGGTGAAGGTTCTGATTTAGGAGCTGGCGCGGGCGCAGAAGGTGGCGCAGCACAAGACCCTAAAGGCGAGCCAACTAAAGAAACTGACGAGCCAAAAAAAGAAGATGGCGACAACAAGCCAACTGATAAAGAAGCTGAATTACTTAAAGAAGTAATGAAGAAAAAAGCTGAAGCACAACGGGCGAAGCAGGAGCTTGAAGACCTAAAGGCTAAATATATCGACATCGATCCTGAAGCTGCTCGCAAGGCACTTGAAGAGAAGAAAGAACAGGAAACGAAACAGCTTGAAGCGAAGGGTGATTTTGAGCGCTTAAAAGCTCGCATGGCCGAAGAGCATGCGAAAGAAGTGACCGCTTTGAAAACACGCATTGCCGAGCTGGAAAGTGCCGACTCTAGTAAATCTCAAACGATCAACGACCTAACGGTCGGAACACAGTTCACTCAGTCGCAATACATCAAAGAAGACCTACTTTATACGCCAACTAAGTTGCGTGCGTTATATGGCAGTCACTTTGAAATTGAAGATGGCAAAGTTGTTGGTTACGACAAACCTCGCGGTTCGGCTGAGCGTACCAAAATTGTAGACAGCCAAGGTAACGCCGTTGGTTTTGATAAAGCGCTTGAAAAGATCATTTCGCTAGATCCAGATGCGAATTACATGATCAAAGCTAAGTCTAAACCCGGAGCTGGTTCACAGCCAAACCCTAAACAGGGTGCCCAAAAGCCAAATGAGAAAGTAACTTCTCAAGCCAAAATCTCAAATGGTTTAACACAGTTGTTTGCTGGCCAAGGTCAGTAAGTCCAAATAGCACGCTCGACCCCTTATAGTTCGGGCGTTTCAGTAAAAATAATCAGTCATTACTGATTGATCTTTTGGATCCATTGTAGTAGGATTCTCGATCAATCGGTGGCTAGAGAGAGTTAGTAAATCCGACAATCTCAATGAGCAAATTAACTAATGGAGTAGTTAAATGCCACTATTACGCGAAGAAGCTGCGAAGCTTAGTAATAACGAACTCGTCTCAGGCGTGGTCGAAGAAATCATCGACAAGGATGAAATGTTTGCGTTTCTTCCATTTATCGGCGTAAAAGGGAAAGCTTACGTCTATAACCGTGAAAAAACGTTAGCTGACGCTGATTTCTTGGATCCAAACGAAGAAATCAAAGAATCTGCATCAACGTTCGACGAAGTTACTGCCAAGTTACGTATTTTGGCTGGTGACGTCGACATCGACAAATTCCTTGATTCAACAATGGATGACACTAATAACCAAATGGCGATCCAAGTGACGCAAAAGGCGAAAGGTGTTGGCCGTAAATTCCACAAAACTTTAGCAACTGGTGATGCCTCTGTTAACCCGAAAGAGTTTGACGGTATCGCAAAACTTGTAACTGAAGAGCAAACTATTGTCGCTGGTGACAATGGTAGTGGTATCACTTTAGCGTTGTTAGACGAATTACTTGATAAGGTTCCTCATGGTGCCGACTGTTTAGTGATGCGTCGTGGTACGATTCGTGCGTACCGTAACTTGCTCCGTGTGACATCGGGCACTGACGCTGTAATGCAGATGATCGAAAACTTTGGTCGTCCAATGTTGACGCACAACGGTGTGCCAATTGTGATGAACGAATTTTTGCCAGCTGACGAAGTGGTGGGCACGAACCAAAAAACGTGTTCTATTTACGCAATCCGTGCAAACGAAGTAGATGGCTTACATGGTATCTACGGCGGTGGCCCTGCTGGTATCGTTGTTGAAAACATCGGTACGGTACAAAATAAAGACGCAACACGCATCCGCTTAAAGTGGTATGTTGGTTTAGTCTTGAAATCAACTAAGTCTTTGGCGCGTTTAAAAGGTATTACTAATACCTAATAAATCAGTCACCACTGACTTACAATAAAAGGGGCTTTTTAGTCCCTTTTTTGTTGTGTTTCAATTGATGCTAGATCACCAATAACTTATCATTCAAAAATCTACAAAGACAAGGAAGTCAGATGAAATTACGACTAACAGCAAAAGGCTATGAAAATTTTACAGGTCACATGGGCGCTGTATATTTTAAAGATGGCCTTTCTGCAATGGATGTGCTGCCAATTCACGCTGTGCGCATCGGCTCTACAATCGGCGCAGAGTGGGAAAATGGTCAATCTACTAACCCTGCGGATCTTCTTGTGGCAAATGCCAATATGGGTGCATTAAACACTCAAGACGCAGCTGACTATGACCAACGCATGATCGAGGCCCAAATTCAAGACGCGAACAAAGCTGAAGAGCATTTGAATAAGGTTGCACAGCTCGGCATTGATGCGACAACTGACCCCGATGCTCAACTGCCAGCCACTCAGGGCAAAACCTACACTCGTGAAGAACTAGAAGCTGTTGCAGAAGAAGGCGGTTTGGCTGGAATTCGTGCAGTGGCAGCAGAAGTTGGGGTGAAAGGTGGTTCAATTGTGGTGTTGATTGACCGTATCTTGGAAGTTGCGGGCGCATAATCAATGAACATTTACTTAGTTGGTACACCAGTTAAGCTAAGTGTTGATTTCTCAGACAGTGACGGCAACCCTCTTGCCCTCACTGACGCCAAGTACCGCATTGTTGACCAGGACTCTAAAGAACTTGCGCCAATGCAGCAGTTTGATTTAAACCAAACTGAATTGACCGTCCCTTCAGAAATCAACAACATCGCTACATTTGACTTAAATTCAATCACCGTAGACAACAAGCACAGCTTTCGCATGCGAGAAGTAAGGGTTGTTGAATTTGAGCTAACACTTCAAGAAGGCAACGTCATCCCGCATAACCTTGTTTACGCCATTCAACCGCGAGATCCACTCATTGCCGGATTGAATAGCTTCCAAACGCTCAGCCAAGCTACGCTAAGTTCCTTATCCATTCAAAGTCTAAACGCTTGGAATGAATCCTCCGTGAACGAAAAAATTGGAGCGCTTACCGAAGCATACGACCGTATTTGCAAGCTGGCATTCACCATTACAAGCAATCTCGAATGTATGCCGCCTAAAGTGTTCGCAACTTTAGACCCTCGCTTTATTGAGGCTTTGCGTAAAGCCCAAGTGGCTGAAGCGGAAGTGATTTTAGGCGGGGGTGATGAAACTCTCACGGGCAGACAGCAAGGCTTGCTGTCACAAACAATTGGCGAGACTCATGAAACCTATCAAAAGGGCATCCCTTTAGATCTGGCTGTTTCTAAGCAAACCATGCGTTACCTAAGTGGCTTCGTTTCGACGACCAAGAAAATAGGACGTGCTTCATGAATAAACCTGATATTGATGTTGCCCAAGCTAAAGCATTGACTCAAACCTTCATTATGGCGCTCAACGGCGCCTTCTTCACTGTTCGGGGTAGCAAGCTAAAACCTTCAGCTCAAGACATTGAACAGGCGAAGATCAATGTGCAAATCGCGTCATACACTTACCTAAGCGGTATGCGCGAGCTACTTCCAGAAACTCACCCACTAGCTGAAGAAACCCAAGCCAGCATCGTAAGTTTGACCACTCAACTGATCAGACAAACCAACGCTTCAATTGCGGGCGGTTACACCAATAAAGCGGCGCAATTACTTGGTTCAAGACTTCACGGGGCACAGGGTCAGTTAGTTCAAAAGAAAATGAGCCAACTGGATCTACGCGTAATTGATAAGCATGGCAGAGGTTGGGGCGATCCAACACGTCTTGTAGAGGCAATTATGACGAAACACTTCTTAGAGTAAGTAAATGTTTAGACCAAATCAAAATTGCGTGGTTCGGTCAATCGCTGGATACAGCGTTTATGGCCAGCCACAGGAAGGAAAGCGCAAAAAGGAGAAATGCGCAATCGTTCGTTATGTCATCAAGAATGAGAAATCCTCTGTGCGTGCCGACTCATCAGCGACGCGAGGGAATGCACGCGAGCAACAAGCGGATGCAATCTTCTTGATGAGCCCTACCACAACTGCGGACATTGACAGTGTGATTGAGCTGCACAGTCATGATTTTCGCATTGTTTCAAAAGAACCACGTTTTGCAATTAGCGGTCGCCTAGACCATTTTGAAGTTGGTTGCAGTTATTGGAGTGATAATGAACCTACTACCACTAGCTGAGCTGCTGCAAAGTAAACAAGTAGGCGTTAAAGGGCAAACCATTTTCGTCAACATGATTCCAATCTCCGCTCCAAAAGGTGTGTTATTGAGAAATGACTTACCCGGAACGGAAATCGATTATGAGCTTCCCGGATATTACAAAACCAGTTTTGTTGTAATTGTCCGAGATTCTTCTTTTGAGCTGGCCGAAGATAAAATGGAGAGAGTGAGTGACGTTCTTACGCTCAACGACACAACCGTTGGCGATTTTCACTTCAACTACTGTCGACCCAAAACAAAACCTAATGCATACCCAATGTCAGCGGGGAACCTAATTGAATTAGCCGCGGAGTACAGCGTTTGTGGCTACGAGATAAAAGGAGGGTAAATGTTTAAAAAGGGAAATTTTGGAAGATTGAGAGCCAGACTCGAAGCGCTTTCTGAAGTGCCCGAAAAAGTTGCAGCCACAACCTTGCGTGATTGCGCCTACAAGGTCAAAGAGACTGCCATCAATATGACACCAATAGACGAAGGAGATCTTCGACGCTCTATCAAGGTGCGACGAATTGGTGGCGGTACCAATAAGCTTGGTCAGTTTAGCCGAGGGCAGTCCAGATGGGAGGTGTATGTCAACATGAATCAACCCACAAGCGGCGGCAAGAAAGAAGCTTTTGTTGGCGAATACGCTTGGATGGTTCATGAACACATGGGATGGGGCAATGTCAAAATGTCCATCATGCCATCTGAACGATCGGTGGCTGCCGGTTTAGCAAACGGCGTTCATGCGGGTGGTCGCTTTATGGACAGAGCCTTAATTTATCGTGCAAATGAAATTCAAAAAGACATTCGCGCTCAAGTTCTTAGAGAAATCAAGAAACTGGACAAATAAACCCCTCTATGTTAGATTGCCGAAAATCAGTCACGGATGACTGATTAGCCTTTGCAAAGGAGATGACAATGGCAAGCGATGTTAAAAACGTCAAGCTTGGTGTTTGTAAAATCACGTTCGATGGAGTGGACTTAGGTTTTACAAAAGGTGGCGTTGACGTAACTGTGACGACCGAAACCCACAAGGTTCAGGTTGACCAGTTTGGCCAAACACCAATTAACGAATACATTCTCGGTCGTACCGTGGTTGTAAAAGCCCCTCTCGCAGAAACCACATTGGAAAACTTGGTAAAAATCATGCCGGGTGCCACTTTGGTTACTGACGCACAAACCCCTACCAAAAAACGCGTGGACGTTCCTACAGGCGTAGGTATCAACTTGCTTGATTTCGCAAAAGAGTTGGTATTGCACCCAATCGGCAAGCCTGACACTGACAAGTCAGACGACTTCGTTGTTAAACGTGCTGCAACAGCTGGCGCATTAGATTTCGGCTACAAGCTGGAAGACGAGCGTTTATTTAACACTGAGTTCAACGCTTACCCTGATGAGAATAGCAAATTGTTCTCTATTGGCGACCCAACAGCTGGAACGGCTTAATTAATTGATCAGTCATAACTGACTGATTTTTAATGCTCCACGTCAGCCCTGTCCTCGCAGGGCTTTCTCAGATTCGAGACACAGAAAATGAAATTATTAAACATCGAAAACATCACAGTGGAAAGTGATCGTTTCGTTCAGATCAAAGGTAAAAAACACCAACTCAAAATCATGAACGTTGGTGAATTTACAGCTTTCACCAAAGAAGCACGCGAAATCGCGAAGTCTGGCGACCGCATGCGTGAACTTGAATTTGCAATCAAAGTTGTTAGCTCTGCGTTGCCTGATGTACCCATTGAAGAAATTGAAAAATTTCAACTACCACAACTTGAAGCCATTGTCGCTTTTGTTACTGGACAAGATGACGGTTCAGACAAGGAAGAGGGCGAAGAAGCAACACAAGAGGGAAAGTAAGTTCAACCCCGCCAAAACTTGAATCCATAGATTTCGGGTTCTTGTTTTGTCGAGTTATGCACTTCTATTCCGAAACATACGAATCAGTACTCGCTATGCCAATCAAAACCTTTTGGTTGCTTAGCAACAGTGTTGAGCGGATTGAGGCACAACAAGATCTTCGGCACTTAAAAATTGCGCTTACAGGAAGTATGGGCGCAACCCAAGAGGGCATAGAAAAGCTAATCGAATCTCTTAATAACGAACTTGGCGAAATTATCAAAGGAGATAACAACCCAATTTTAAACACCGAGAGAGACGAAGCTGGATTCGAAGCGCTCCGAAGAATTGCACAAGGATGATTAAACACACATGATCGGCGGCGGCGACATCAAAAATAGCCTCACGTTGGATGCATCGCAATTTGATTCCGCTATCGAGCAGTCCACCAAAAAGGCGAACGCTCTCGAAAAGGAATTAGATAACCTCAGTAAACAATCAACTAAGCTCGACTCAAAACTTGCCGATACAAAGCAGGGGATGGTCGAGCTTAATCGTCGTTTTAGCGATGCTGAAAAAACAATAGGCACCACAAGCAAGACATTTACTGATGCACAAAAGAAAGTTGGCGAAACTACTCAAAACGTCGACTTGCTTTCGCGCAAGCTGGAAAAGCTGACAGGAACGGCAACCCAGCAAAAAAGCGCCATCAATTCCCTCAAACAAATCACAGACCATTACGGCAATACAATTGATGGCCTTAACCCTGTCTTAGATCGCGTTCGTAAAACCGAGGAGCGTCTAGGCAAGTCACGCATCAAACATGCTGGGGAAGGCTCTGAGAAAGAAAAAACGCGTTGGCTTGAGCGTCGCCGTATTCTCGCTGAAGAAGAACAAGCCAACCAACAGTCCCTAAAATCACGCGAACAGCTTTATAAGCAATATGAGGCCCTTGAGCGCAAGTTAGAGACTGTTAAGCGTAACGCTACCACCCAAGCCAATAAGTACTCTACAGCGACGACTGAGCGCGGTTTAGCGGCATATAGCAACCACACAAAGAAAGCCAATGCTGCTGAAGATCAGTTGGCCACACTTCGTCAAACCAAGATTGCAATCGAGCAATCCGTTTCCATGCTCAAGGAACGGAACAAAGAGCTTAAAAATGCAATCAAAATTACCGACGATGGCTTGCGTCTCGAGCGCGAAGAAAGAGATGTTTTAAAAGAGCAAAACAGCTTAGCCAAAAAACGCAATGAAACTGAACGTGAGCGCATCCGTACAGTTAAAGACATTGAAAAGGCTGAGCGTGATCTTGCGAGTCTTAAAGATCGTGAGTCAAAGCATCAGATTGCCAACACCAAGCAAGAGCAACGTGCAGCTGAGCAAAAGGTTAAAGCTGAAGAGCGCGAAATCAATCGACTTGAGCGTGTTAAAGAGCGTAACCATCAATCAGAACTTGCGCGACGCAGACGAGAAGCAGCGGAAACCAACCGCTTAAATGCTGAAGCAGCGGCAGCGGTTACAACTGTTGGGGCGGGAGCCGCAACAGTAGCGGGCGTACATGAAGCAGCAAGCTATCAAGACGTCGAAGACCGAGTTCGCATGCTGAACTTATCCCCTGAAGAATTTAACCGCTTCAAGGATAAGTCTTGGGATCTGGCAAGTACTGAAAAATACTTATCGCGAACCGCAGCGATGCAAACGCGATTAGATGCTTTAACCGCAATCGGCTACAACAAAGAACCAACGATCGATAAAACCATTTCTAGCGCCTCACGAAATGCATATCTCATGCGTTCATTGGGCTATGAGAATGGAACGCACTCAGACGTCGTTAAAAACTTGTATGGCTTTGCTGAAGCTAGACAGGTAATGGATGACCCGGATGAGGTCAACAAGTCATTTGATATTGCACGTCGAATGGCAGTTGCTTCAGGCGGCAAAATCAAGATGGCCGACATCGAGACGGTCGCTCGTAACATTGGTGATTTACGTCAAACCATGTCATCTGAAGGTTGGATTAAACTCGCTGCAGTAATGGAGCAGTTTAAAACAGCTGGTGGCGGTAACGGTGGTGGCGGCGGTGTTTCATCAGTCGGTACGATCTTCAAGATGATGAGCCTATACGCTTCAGGTAAACCAGTCACCAACACAGCGGCTCTCAACTTGCTTGGCGCAGACGTCATGAACGACGCATTCGCCGATGGCACATCGCAACAATTCCAGAACTCACGCGAAATTCAAGGCGCCATGATGAAAGCTGTGAAAACAGCTGGCTTCAAAGACGTCAAAGAAATGTCTAAGGACCCAATTAAGTTCTTCTCTGGACTTCGTGGCCAATTGCTCGATTACATGATGCAAGACGCACAGTTCAAGAAGTTCTTCGGTAACGTTCCTAAGCATAGCTATAACGCTGAAGGGCGAATGGTTGGAGCCAATGGGCAAGTCGTAAATCAGCGTGAGCAAGACGACACAGAAAACGCAGCATTTAAGCGTTTCTTTGCACAGTCGGGCATGTCCAACAAGACCATTGACGGTATGTTGCTGACGATGAACCGAAGTTTTGTGGAGCGTTCAAATCACGCAGCACAAACAGCGATGGGTTCTCAAGGCGAACTTGAGGCAATGCAAAACCTAACAGAGAACTGGAATGCCAACATTGACATTCTCAAGGCTTCTCTTGCTGACTTTGCAGTGACCTTTGAGCCTTTGTTGGCCAAGTTAGCTGAAGTTCCTAAGTTCTTTGCAAGCATCATTCGCTCATTCAGTGAATTTGGCAAAGACAATCCAACACTTGCAACAATTTCATTGCTGACAGTAGGCTTCGGTCTGTTAAAAGTTTCAGCAATGGCAACCATTACGCCGATTCGCATGCTTTTAGGTGCGGTTGGGCTAATGTCCAAATCTGGCAGTGGTGTTGTTAATTCGCTGAAAAATACAGTCGTTGCAATGGGCGCTGCTAAAACTGCAACCAACGCAACCAAAGACAGTATTGGCAAAGCTGCATCAGAATTTACCTCTTTTGGTATGGCTGCTGAAAAATCCGCAGAGCGTGCCAATACAGGCGTAAAAGGGTTTGCAGGCAAGCTGTCTGGTCATCTTGGTTCAGTCAAGGTGTTTGCTGGTGGCGCACTTCGCTTATTGGGTTCTTTGGTCAATTGGGCGGGTTGGCTCTTATTGGCGGGGCAATTTGGTTGGGCGATTGGTAAGTGGATTGGCTCACTTAAAGTTGGCGGCACTGAAATCAACTCCCATATCCAAAATATCGTAAATGATATCGTGTCCAATTGGGATTTGATGATCAACTCTCTCAAAGGGGCTTGGTTGTCATTCAAAGAGTTCTTTACCGGCCAACAGCTAGAAGCGCGAGCTGAGATTCAAGAAACTCGACGCCAGATTCAAGATCAGCAAAACCGACTTCACATCGTCACTGAAGGCGAAAAGCAAGACAAGGTTAATAAAGCCTCTGAAGAAGTCACCAAGCGTTACGCCAATCTATTCAAGAACGCAAAAGTTGGAGACACTGTTAAGGGCGTAAAAGTCACTGAAAGCGTTAAAAACTGGGCGGGTGCATACGAGTACAGCCAGTCTGGGGCTCGTTACGGTCATACAAATGTTCAAGCGCCTCGAATGCCTTATGAGGTCAAGGTTCAGTATGACAAAGCGGTTGGCCATCTTAAAAAGAACTATGGCCTGACTTCAGATGAACCGAAGAAGACTGGCGCATCAAGTGCCAAAGATACCCATGATTCAGCAACCCCGCTTGGATTCATGCCGGGAACTGGCAACCATGACATCAGCTCACCAACTTTAGCTACAAAGCCTAAACATGAAAAAGGCGCTGGGGGCTTTAATCGTGAGTTCGAAAGTAAAGTCATGGGTATCAATGAAGGTTTGCTGGCAAAAATTGCCGAGCTAAACGTTCTTGATGATTCAATTCTTGAAAAAGGCGCACCAGACTACGGCAAACTTGCCAAACTTTCATTCGTCAAAGAGTGGATGCAAGGTAATTTTGATGATGGTCGAGATCCAAAGAATCGTCCATTTGCTAACCGTGGCTATCAAAAAGGTCGCACTTGGAAACAAGAGGACATTGATTGGAACGCGGTTGACCCGAAAACAGGCATTTCAGCTGACCAAATTGTTAAAAACATGGCTCAAGTTCGCCAACTTGAAGACATGCACAAGTCAGTTCAATTCGCCGTTTCTAAATCAGCGAACGCAAACGAGAACTTCAAAGATTCGCTCGAAGATGCAACGAATGACATAGACAATCAAAGTGACGCTTTGGCCGCTCTACGTCGTGAATATGCACGTTTTGAAGCGAAAAACCCGTTTGCTTACAGTGATCCTAATTACGTCGCAAATAAGAACTCATCGATTGCCTTACAAACTGGATCTGATTATTTGGGGTACGCTAAAAAAGCTAAAACTTCAAATAGCGAAGACTCAACGGCATTCATTGACAATGAGTACGCCCACAATCAACAAACGGTCAACAAGAAGTTCAACGACCTGATCAAGCCATACAAGTTGATTCAATCTCAACTTGACGAACAGATCGCCTCTCTTGAAGCCGTGCAACAACGCACACAAGAGCAAGAAGACCTCTATGCAAGCCTATTGCAGACGCGTAAGAACTTTGAGGAAGAGTTCACACAGTTCTACCGCAACCAAGAGGAAAAGCGTCGCCGTGAGTTAATGTCCACTTACGATCAAGCGATGATCAAGTGGCGTGATTACGAAACAACCTATCGTCAAACAATCTCTGATCTTGGCGTGGAATTGTCAGACGGAATTTTCAGCAAATTCCTGAAGGGTGATGACGTTTCGCTTAATGGCATCTTGTCTGACAGCGCTTCAAAAATCTCTCAAGGTGCATTCCGATATGTTTGGCAAGGCATGTCAAAAAGCGCACTTGGCGATGGGGCCGGCACAGACATCTACTCAATGGGCAAATCCTTATTTAAGGGTGAGGCTGTTGACGAGAGCGGCTTTGTAGGGAAGTGGCTCAACAAGATGCGTGGATTAACAGGGGTTGCCTCTAGTGATTCGTCCGCAGATTCTGCCGAAGCTTCAAACACAGTGGCGGTCAATGCCAATACTACCGCTATTCAGAACCTCACAGCCGCCTTGGGTGGTCAAACGGTATCTAGCGCAATTGGTGGTGTTGCTTCAGCTGTCGACGGTGGCGAACTAACTAACTTTGCAAGTGCTGTACTAGGCCCTGAAAATGTTGGCGCTGTTGATTACGTCAATGGTTCTGGCGGCTTCCTTGACCAGCTCGCAGGCGGGTTTGAAGGTGGCGCAGGGATGGACCCGAACCTTCCAAGCTTCATGAATGGCGGCTTGATGGACAAGGGAGTTGGAGGCTCTCTTGAAGGCGCTGACGGCGGCATGTTTGGAGGAATGTTTGCCCAGATTAAATCAGGGTTTACTGACCTCTTCGGGCAGGGCGAAAGCGGTGGAATCTTCTCAACCATCAAATCGGGCTTCTCTAGCCTATTCAGCGATGGAGGCGGATTGATGAACTCTATCGGTGGCGCCTTCAGTAGTTTGTTTGGTGGAGGAGCTGGCGGCGGTGGAATCTTCAGCAGCTTAGCAAGTGCTATCGGTGGATTGTTTAGCGGTGGCGGCGGAGGTGGAGCCGGTGGAGGAATGGGTGGCGCTGGTGGTTGGATTGGCACAGCTGTTTCGATTGCCTCTTCATTCTTCGCTAACGGTGGCGCTTTCGGTAGCGGTACCCACGCTTTTGCTAACGGCGGAGCTTTTACCAACGGGATTTACGACTCACCAACTTACTTCAAGTTTGCCAATGGCGGCAGCTTCTCAAATGGAGTAATGGGCGAAGCGGGGCCTGAAGCAGTAATGCCGTTGCAGCGTGACTCATCTGGTCGATTAGGCGTCGCTATGAATGGTGGCGTGCCAGCTGGCGGGGGAACAGTTGTAAGTATCAACATTGAAGTTAACAACAATGGCGATACCACAACTGAGAACTCAACTGGCGGCGATAACGAGACTAACTGGAAAGACTTATCCAACAGAGTCAAGTCTTTAGTTCAGGAAGAGATCGTGAAGCAAAAACGACCAGGCGGAATGTTGCGTTCGACAAATCAGTAAAATTCAATCAAAAAGATCAGTCAGGACTGACTTACTATGTTAAACTTTCGATGGAGTCCAGATTTAGGCTGCGAGCGGGACGAAACCCCGCTCGTAACAGTCACAAAATTTGGCGATGGATATGAAGCAAGACAAGCAACAGGCATCAACTCACAGCCGAATAAATGGAGCGTTCAGTTCACCAAGAACTTAAACGAATACCGAGAAATTCGAGCCTTCCTTAAACAGCATGGAGCAGTTAAGGCGTTTGAGTGGGTTGATCCAGAAGGCGAATCAGGACGATACGTCTGCCGGTCTTGGAAGAGCAAACAAGTTGGGTTCGGTGTACTTCAGATAACGGGGGTATTCGAACAGGTATTTGAGTAAGGACACTCGTGAACATTCCAGTTGTAAACATTCAGACGGAGATTCAATCGCTTTCTCCGACTGCTGAGGTGGAGTTGTTTGTCATTGACACCACCATGTTTGAAAACGGCTCAATCATGCGATTTCATTCAGGAATTTCGCAGGGCTTTCAAGACATCATTTGGCAGGGCTTGAACTACAAGCCTATGCCAATTGAAAGTAGTGGTTTTGACAAAACGGCGCAAGGTACATTGCCACGCCCTAAGCTCAAAATTGCCAACGTTGGCGGTTTATTTTCAGCGATGGTTATCCAAATGGATGACCTAGTTGGTGCGCGTATTACACGTAAACGCACTTTCGCTCGCTACCTTGACGCAGTGAACTTCCGCAATGGAAACCCTGAAGAAAACCCCGACCAACACTTACCCGATGAAATGTGGCTAGTTGACCGCAAGGCAACTGAAACCAAAGACGTCATCGAGTGGGAGTTGGCGTCTGCTTTCGATTTCGACGGCATCAAACTTCCTTACCGTCAAGTTCTCAAGAACTCATGCGCATGGCGTTACCGTGGCCCTGAATGCGGTTACGCGGGCGGGTTCTACGACGAATTTGACAAGCCTACTACCGACATCAACAAAGATTGTTGCCCTAAGCGTTTCACTTCATGCAAAGCGCGTCAAGGCAGTGATGTTGTGTTGACTTTTGGTGGAATGCCGGGAGTTCAACGTGGCGACGATTAATCCTAAAGCTCGTCAGTCTGTTGCTACTCGCATCCGTGAAATCGCTGAGCTTCGTTACCCATACGAAGCTTGCGGCTTCATTGTGGGCGCAGGCAAGAAGACTCTCGTTATTGAAAAGCAAAACGAAGCACATAACAAACGCGCTCAATTTCTTATGAACCCCGAAGCTTGGATTGAAGCGGAGCAGGAAGGTGAGATTTTGGGCGTTTGGCATACCCATGTTGAAGAGCCAGCGCAACCGTCGCCAGCAGATTTAGCTGCTTGCGAAGAAAGTGAATTGCCTTGGTTCTTGATGAGCATTCACAAACGCTCTGACTGCTTCGAGTTCTCCGATCTTATTTATTTCGAACCAAAGGGCTATGAACAGCCGTATGTTGGCCGCCCTTACGTTTACGGCACGTTTGATTGCTGGTCGTTAGTTGTTGATTACCTAAAGCGTGAACTAGGCATCTCAATTAGCAATTCCTATCCACGTCTTGAAAATTTTTGGCTCAAGGATGAGACGAACTTTTTCGACACCCACTTCGCCAATGAAGGTCTTATCGAGGTCGATGGAGAACTTCAAAAGGGCGATGTTTTGATGTTCCAAACAGATGTCAGCGGTCACGCAAATCATGTCGGCGTCTTCATTGGAAACAATCAATTTCTTCATCACGTTCAAGGTCGCCTATCAACGATTGATACCTACGGCGGCTATTGGGAAAAGCACACCATCAGACACTTGAGACACGTAAATGCTAGTTAGCGTTCACCTTCATGGCCCAATGGGTAAGGAGTTTGGCAAGGAATGGAACCTAGCCATCAAATCTCCACGTGAAGCATTGGCTCTCATTGATGCAAACACGACAGGACGTCTGTTTCATTGGATGCGAGCGAATCTTCAAAAGTACAAAAACTACCGAGTGTTTTGCATCTTTAAGAACGGCAAAAAGGAATTTTTGACGAAAGACACATTGCTCTCGGCAAACAACATTCAATCCGTTCACTTTGCGCCAGTCGTAACTGGTTCGGGCAAGTGGGGAAAAATTATTGCGGGCGTGGTCCTAATGATCGCCTCGTACTGGCTCGGCCCTATGGCTTTCCAAGCTGGTCTTGCGCTTGTCATGAGCGGCGTAAGTGAGCTTCTGGCACCCAAAGTCAAAACAGGCTCAACGCGAACCTCCCATTACTTCCAAGGCGCCACCAACACGGTGCAGCAAGGCGACCCTGTTCCTTTGATTTATGGACGAATCAAAACAGGTGCCTCGCCGATCTCTGTACGCATGACGGTCAATGAATTGTCCGCTTTTACAACCACTCAAACGAATCAAGTGAAAGGTTATTTGCATGGAAGCAGCAACCAACCAACAAACATTTAAACAGGCATTTAAGGGCAAGCTGAAGTTCCCTAAAGTTATTGCCGGCGCAGGCGGTGGCAGTGGCGGCAAAGGGGGCAGCGAGTCTGATGACGACCTCGAATCCAAATCATTTCTATCGCTCATTGACTTACTTGGTGAAGGTCAAATTGGCGGGCTTGTTGACGACAGCCCAAAGTCGATTTTCTTAAATGACACACCATTAGTTAACTCAAGCGGCGAGTACAACTTTCAAAACGTGACTTGGGCGATGCTCAAGGGCACGCAAGATCAAACTTCGCTAGGTGATGGCTTTGACACCGTTGAGGCTTCAACTTCAGTTGGTCAGCTCATTACGCGTGATGCCCCTGCAACTTTCTCTGTCACAGATCCAAACGCAGATAAAGCGCGAGTAATCATCTCTACGCCTTCTTTGATCAGTACAACAAGTAAAGGCGTCATTGTTGGCTCTTCAGTCGAGTACAGATTCTTAATCTCCCTCAACAACAGTTTCTTTACTGAAATTGGCAAGGGAAAAATTACAGGTAAAACCCGCTCTCGCTACCAACGCCAATACGAATACGCGCTGCCGAAACATACAGAAGACGGTACGCGAGTAACGATGTGGACGATCAAAATCGAACGCGTCTCGCCTGAAACAACCGAATCTTCAACATCCAATGACATTTACCTCGATAGCTATTCGGTAATTATTGGATCTCGTTTGTCTTATCCGAACTCTGCCATTTTCGGTTTAAGCATTTCGTCTGAGCAATTCCAAAGCGTACCAACTCGTTCTTACTTGGTGGACGGTTTGCTTATCCGTGTTCCATCTAACTACGACTACAAAACGCGCAAATATGAAGGCGCTTGGAACGGCACATTCAAGCTCGCCCCAAGCGATAACCCTGCTTGGATTCTCTATGACATCATCACTAACGAACGTTATGGATTAGGTCAGTTTGTAGACCCAGCTTATGCCAATGCGGCACGCCTTTACGTTATTGGTCAGTACTGTGATGAGTTAGTTGACGACGGTTTTGGCGGCAAAGAACCTCGATTCACTCTAAACACTGTCATTAACAGCACTTCAGACGCCTATCAGTTAATCAGTGATATCACTTCTGTATTTAACGGCATGGCGTATTGGTCGGGTTCGCAGTTTGGTTATATGTGCGATATGCCGACTGAGCCAACGATGCTTTATAACGCTTCAAACGTTGTAAATGGTGAGTTCGTCTATTCGGGCGCGTCACGTAAAGATATGCATTCAGTTGCGCTTATCACGTGGAATGACCCTGAACGCAACTATCAGCGTGCCGTTGAATACATTGAAGACGCTGAGTTAATTCAACGTTACGGCATTCGCAAAGCTGAAATCACTTCATTTGGCTGTACTACACGTGGTCAGGCGCACCGAATCGGTAAATGGTTACTTTATACAGAGCGCAACCAGTCACGGACTATCTCCTTCAAAGTAGGCGTTGATTCATCATTCGTCCTACCTGGTGACGTCATTCAAATTGCAGACCCTAATCGCTCAGGCAAACGAATGGGTGGTCGTTTAATTGGCGCAACTGCCACTTCAGCAATTCTTGATGACGAAATCGTTTTAAGCGAAAACTCTTCCATCATGCTGCGCTCAGCTAATGGCGATTTTGTTGAACGCAACATCAAAACCATTGGCACAGATCTTAAAACTGGCAAGTCGGTTATTAACTGGGAAGCGCCGCTTTCTGCTTTGCCAACTGATAACGCCGTTTGGGTTGTTAAATCTCCTGAATTAGAGCCTCAACTTGCGCGTGTGGTTGCAATTGGCGATAGCGAAGACTCTCCGGGTACTTACTCGATCACTGCAATCGCTCATAACCCTAGTAAGTTTGATTTTGTTGAAAGCAACATTCAGCTCGACAGTCCAAACGTAACAATCATTTCGCCGTCTCTCATCGAAGCGACTAAAAACGTTGAGATCTATGAAGAGGCACGAATTGAACAGGGCCTAACAGTTCGAAACATGCTCATCAATTGGGAGCAAGTTCAGAACGCCGTTTCTTATGAAGTTAAGTATCGAAAAGGCGAAGGTAACTGGTTCACCCTTCCAATCACTAAAGCGTTAAGCGTTGAAGTAGAGAATGTCTACGAAGGCGAATACACAGCTCAGGTTATTGCAATTTCTGCAACAGGCAGCCGATCACCAGTCGCTTATTCAGTTCCAAAGCTAATCAATGGCCAAGCTTCGGTATTGCCAAAATTAGGCTTGTTCAAAGCGACCCCTGCAATGTTTGCAATTGACCTTGCTTGGGAATACGCGCCGGGTACAAGCGGTGTTGATCATGTAGAAATTCAAATGAGTTTAGACAACTCACTTGAAGCTAACTTCACTCTACTTGGCACATATCCTGACCCTATGAAAGCCCATCAAGTGACGGGTTTGAATCTTCAGGACACACGTTGGTTCCGCGCTCGCTTGGTGGATAAATTCGGAATCTCAGGCGAATGGTCTGAAGTAGTATCGGCGGCGCCAGATATTAACCCTGACAAAGTGCTTGAAGTTATTTCTGGCCACATTGGTCAGAGCGACCTTGAAAGCGCTTTACAAGGCAAAATTGACACCACTTTAGAAACTGCCACAGCTGCAAAACAAGCGTCAACAGCTGCTCAAACCGCCGCAAACGCCGCTCAATCTACAGCATCGGCTGCGCAAACCGCTGCTAATTCAGCTTCACAAATTGCTAACACAGCTAAGGATGCTTCAACAGCTGCTCAAACTGCGGCAAATGCTGCGACTGAAGCTTCAACAGCTGCAAAAAATCAAGCCAATACAGCAAAGGCAACTGCGGACGCGGCAGCAGCACAAGCAGCTTCAGCTGCAACAGCTGCGGCAAATGCTGCAACTACTGCTAACCAAGCAACGACAGATGCTCTCAACGCAAAAAATGCAGCTGAAAAAACGGCTTCAGATTTAACAACGGCTACAAACCAGTTAAATCAGGCAATTAAGACTGAATCAGACGCTCGCACAACTGCCGTTTCTAAATTAAATGACGGCATAACAACCGAAACGTCTCAGCGTAAGTCAGAAGATGCTGCGTTGTTAAGCAACATCGAAACCTACAAATCAAGCACAAATGGCACTTTGTCTAGTTTGCAAACGCAAATTACGACAAACGCAGACAAAACTAGCGCCAATGCCACAAAAATCACTTCACTTGATTCTCGTTTATCAACTAACGAAGGCAAAACCACTGAAGCGATTAGCGCTGCCGCAACCGCTCAACAAACAGCAAATACAGCCGTTACAAATGCAGCCTCTGCGGCATCTGCCGTTACAGCTCTTAAAGCGGAATTAAGCAGCGGAAAAGGCATTAACAACATTATCGCCCCTTACTCAGATCCTCAAGAGATTCCGATTTTGAGTGGTGCTGGCCGAGTGGTGTCGTTAGCCGACTCGTTATTGCGTCGCAATGGTAAAGCGTACAAAGTTTCGCACACTGCCGCTGCTCATTATGTGTATTTCGGCACCGCTCAAGCCGCGCAAGCACCTTCTTTAATGGCTGTTCACATTGAGGCTGGTCGCTCTTACATGTTCAGTGCATGGATTAAAGCGCTTTCAACGGCAGTTCCGTCATTCCGCTTCAACATCTTGTGGTTCCTACGCAATCCTAGCACTGGCGAGATTACAACTGGCGCAGCACTTATTTTCCCACAAGGTCAAACCGACTCTTATATCGCTCCAACCGCAAACGGTCAGCGCTATTCGTTTAAAGCAGTCACAGCACCAGCGAACGCAATGGGCGCAACAATTTACGCGGTAGGCAATCCATCTGGCCCAACAGCAAGTGAATACTTGGTTGACATGTTGATGCTTGAAGAGTCACTTGGCTCAGAAAAGCCTGCTTCAACTTGGGTCGCTGGTCCAGCCGACTTAAATGCAATCAAAAACGCATTTGATGCAAGCGCTACTGCCGTTAACAACCTCACGACTCGCGTTGCAAATGACGAAGGAATTATTACAAGCCAAGGTAATTCAATTACCCAGCTCAACAATAGTGTTACTACGATCAATGGCGCGCTTTCAACAAAAGCAGACTCAACTACTGTAAACGCCTTAACTAACCGTGTATCTACGGCTGAAGGTCAAATTTCGGCTCAGGGTTCGGCGATTGTTTCGATTAAAAATGATTTGATCGCAACCAATAACGCAGTTGCCACAAAAGCAGATTCAAGCGCGCTTAATCAATTAGATTCAAAAGTGACAAGCATTGACGGGAAAGTTGACTCAAATGCTGGCGCAATCACTTCTCTTAAATCTGAATTAAGCACAGGCAAGGGGTCGAACCTTCTTGTTGCGCCTTATTCAGATCCACAAGTGCTTCCATACGCTGCCACTAAGGCAAACGTGAACCTAGCTCTCGTTCCATCATTAGAACGTCAAGGCAAGGCTTACACCTTCACCAATACAGCTGCGAATGTTGGCAACTACATTTATTTGGGTCACTACTCAGATCGCACCAAAGCTCCTATCGCAATGGTTAGTGGCGGCAAATACTTGTTGAGCTTCTACGCTAAAGCTGAAGCTGCTGGCTTTGTTGGCCGCTTCTTCTTGCGAGTGTTTGATGGGGCAAATGCCGTAATTAGCTCTACGCCTTTAATCCTTTTAGGCACAACTACTCAACCAGTTCGATTCGGTACAGCTTGGACAAAATACACTTTGTTCACAAACACCCCTGTTCCAGCTGGCGCGGTCGCTGCGTCATTGTTGTTCTACACGGGCGGTATTACAGGTGAGGTTACGCCTGCTGGCGCAATGGTTACGATCGACAAGATCATGATCGAAGAACTGGTCGGCACTGAAAAAGAAGGTTCGCCGTGGATTGCTGGTGCAGCTGATCTTAGTTCAATCCAAAGTTCGCTTGATTCAAACGCCGCTGCTGTAAACACATTGACAACACGTGTGGAGAGCGCAGAGGGGACGATCACCAATCAAAGCAAATCCATCACGTCATTAAGCAATGATCTAAAAGCGACTAACAATGCCGTTGCGACCAAGGCTGAAACTGCTGCGCTTAACAGCTTGGACTCAAAAGTAACAAGCATTGATGGTCGTGTCGCTACCAACACAACCTCTATCACTTCGTTACAGGGTCGCGTAACCACTGTTGAAGGTGGCTTGTCTACAAAAGCCGACGCTTCAGCATTGGCCAACATCTACACGAAGACAGAAGCAGATGCAGCAGCTTCAGGCGCAATCGACAAGTTTAACAGCCAATTAACAATCGGCGGCGTAAACGTAGTTGCTAATTCTGAAGCGCCTCGCACCTCAACTGCCGCAACGAATAAAGAATATTTGCTTTACGAACGTAGCGCGGAACTAAAAGCGTTCTACGACGAAAACCTTGATAAGCCGGTAACTATTTCATTTGAAATGAGCGTTCCTGTTGCTGGATCAGTTCAAGTTTACGCATCTAACTCTTCGGCTCATACGTTTGCGGTACAAGTAAATGCGGTTATTCCGAATCAGTTTATTAAGTACTCCGTAACTGTAAATCCTAAAACCCACACAGGAAGCACAACCCAGTCAACAATTGAATTTTACGGTACTTACGGCACTGGTCGAATCCCAACAATTCGTAAACTTCAAATCGAGGCGGGTAACAAAGCGACCGCTTGGAGTCCAAGTCCGCGTGACACTCAGGCTGCGCTTGATGCAAACGCCTCTGCGATTCAAAACACTCAAACCAAAGTCGAAAACATTGATGGACGAGTAACGGCCGCAACAGACTCGATTACTTCATTGAGTTCTCGAATGGCCACAGCCGAAGGGGACATCAAAGGAGCAAACAATGCTTTAAGTGGCTTGTCGACGCGTATGACCACGGCGGAAGGAAAAATCACCAACCAAAGTGACTCGATTACATCGCTTCAAAATAACATTTCGTCAATTAATGGAACTTTGGCCACCAAAGCCGACTCAAGTGCAGTTACGAACCTGACCAGTCGAGTTGCCACAGCTGAAGACAAAATCAGCTCGCAAGGCAGCTCAATTACCACTTTGACAAATAATCTTGCTTTGACCACCAATACCGCAAACGCGGCGTTGCCTAAAATTCAAGGCGGCACAGGCACAGCGAAGCTATTCAGAGGGGTGTTGGTTCACCAACAAAACGGCGCAAACATCGTCGGCAACATTGTGATTCAAACGCCGATTACTTTCACAAGTAAGATGTTTAGATTGGCCCTCACTGGCTATAACTACCTAGCTGGAAAAACCGATATTAATTTAAATATCGGGGGCTACGCTTACACTGGCACTTCCATCATTCAACATGGAGTGGTGAACTCAGGCACATTGCCGATTCGTGTTCGTTTAGGCGTTCGCAACGGCACTGTTGTCGTCATTTTGACTTCAAAAGCCCCAAATGCTTACTGGCAATACCCTAAGTTTAATATCGACGCGGAAATTGGTTACACAACACCGCCCGATGATTGGATTAACGGTTGGTCAGCGAGTCTCATTGCAGAGACCGATCTTGCAACGAGTGGTATTTCTGCGATTGTTGAGCCATCTCTATTAGATGTTTCTACACAGATTGACGCTAATGCCACTGCAATTAACAGCTTGACGAATACAGTCAATCAGCAAGGCAACAGCATCACCTCTCAAAGCAACAGCATTACTTCGCTCACAAATAACATTACGAGCATTAATAACGCTTTAGAGAAGAAAGCCGAATCAAGCGCAGTGCAGTCTCTCGACTCTAAAGTGACTTTGATTGACGGCAAAGTTAATACGAACGCTTCGGCGCTAACTGACCTTCAGGCTAACTTCAACAGCATTCCTAATCAGGGGTTAAACCTTTTAGGGCCTGAAATTTCTAACCCCGTGGAAAAACCTAGCAATTGGGTTTCAGGTTTGGCGTTTGATGTTATCAATTCACCAGACACGGTAAATGTTCGTGCGTTCCAATTCACAATGCCAGCCGCAAGCGGCAGCGGAACGTATTTCAACATTGGCGGCAGTCAGGTTCCGCGTCAGTGGCTCACAGAGGGTAATTACGTCTTTAGTTTTGTTGCCAAAACTGTAGACGGCACGCCTCCACATCCGATTGATTGGGCGATGTATAACGTGAGCGCTACTCGTTTGCGTTTCAACATCACAGGCACACTAACTCGCTACAGTGGAGTATTCACCGTTCCTGCTGGTGGCGCGCCTGCATGTATGTTGCTCGTCGGAAACCCAACTGGTAAAGCGGCTGGTCAAGTCATCAACATTGAACGAATGATGCTTGAGCGTCAAGTTGGCACCAACACAACTCCTTCAGCATGGATTGCCGGTACCGACGCAAGTGGATTAATCATTTCCACTCAGGCAAAAGCGACTGATCTGTTCAATACGGCGTCTAATCAAAACGCCGCAACTGCTGGGCGTGTAACAAGTCTCGAAAGTCGAATGACGACAACTGAAGGCAATCTAACTAAGAAAGCCGACTCTTCAGCTGTTCAGAACCTCGATACAAAAGTTGCAACCATTGACGGCAAAGTTAATTCAAATGCCAGCGCAATCACGTCATTAAGCTCAACGCTTAGCAATGCAACTACCAGCATTGCAATGAATGCGGGTAATGCACTTACAGACTGGACAGTTAAAGACGGCTTTGGCGAATACTCGATTGTTGCTCAGGCAGATGGCCAAGCGGGTCGTGTTATCCAACTTGGAAACAACTCAGGGAATGACATGATTTGGTTACACCCAAATAATTTCATTCCATTCGATGCTGCCAAAACTTATCGCTTACGCGCTCGCTATCGTCGTCGAGCTGGCACAGGCACGGTTTACATCGGCATCGCTCAAAAAACACCAGACAAAGCGCTTTATGTAACAACTGGCAATACGCTTACGAGTGATATGAACTCGTCAAACTACATTGCCAGCGCTCAAAGCCCGACGGCTGATCAGTGGCAAGAAGTCGTTGCTTACATCAAAGGGCGAGCAGCTGGAGCGGCATCAGGGTCAGGTTCACAAGCAAGTCCGCGCACTATCGCACAGCAAACAGGCTTCATCACGCCGATGTTTCTAGCGAACTACGTCAACCAAGCAGGCACGGTTGAGCTTGATTACTTAATTCTTGAAGATGCCGAAGCTATTGTTGGAAATGATGCGAATGCTACCGCTATCAATACAACCAACACCAAAGTTAGCGAAGTTGATGGACGTTTAACAACAGCTACTAATTCTATCACCTCTCTTGGCTCTCGCATGACGACAGCTGAAGGGGCCATCATCAACACCAACGGGGCAGTTAGTGGCTTAACCACTCGTATGAATGCCGCTGAGGGTGCGATCACAAATCAAAGCTCGTCAATTGTTTCTCTAAACAATGCCATGAGCGCTTTAGATAGCGATTCGCTCATTCCGGATTACAACTTAGCCAACCCTGAGAAATGGATTAGCCACTACGGCTATTCAATGGCTCAGTACTTCAAAACTACGACAACGGGCAAAGTTAGCAACACGGTATTCCGCAAAGACACAACAGTTCCAGTTAACTGTTTTAACTACGCAAGAACGCCTGTACCGAACGACAGAACTTACAAAGTAACTTTCTGGGTTCGCTGTAGCGCCGATTCAAACGGTTTGTTGATGATTCCAATTGGTCGTTCTGGCAATGATGGAAAATTCACAACTGCGGGCTATTCAAGCATCGGCATTCCTGTTTCGGAAGTTCCAAAAAACGAAACATGGACAAAGATTGAGCGAATTGCCAATTTAACTTCTACGTCTGATGCCAACCCTCAATTGTTCTTCGGTATCGCTCCTGGTCATACAGGAACAAGCGGATGGTGGGAAGTGCAAGGCTATAAAGTTTCACCAGTGCTTAGCACTTCAGACGCGGATAGCACTTTTGCAACTTCAGCTGCCTTGCAATCGCTTTCATCTACAGTTGACCAACAAGGCTCAGCGATTACAAGTCAAGGGACGTCAATCACAAGTTTGAACAACGCGCTTTCAAACAATGACTTGTCAAACCTTGTCCTTAATCCTGACTTTGTAGATCCAAAAAGTGGATGGACAGCGGGAGTAATTGTTGACGCATCGACAGCGGCTCCAAACCCTCCATCTCCAAAGGCGTTAAAGCTTAACAACCGTGATTCATATTATGGGCCACATGTTAAATGCAACGTCGGTGACATGTTCTACGTGTCTGCATGGTTTGCTACTCCGAACGCTTCAGCAACAGCAACAGCTGTAATTGGCTTTAACACCCGAAATGTTTCGGCGGTAAATGGCTGGTATACAGTTGCAGCAAAGTCTACAGATAAAACCACTTGGACGATGGTGGAAGGTTATTTCACGGTTCCTGCGGGGGCTGTGGAAATTCGACCTTGGGTTCAGGTAAGCATTGCAGCGGCAGACGCGGCGGCTCAGTTGTGGCACGTGACGAATATCCAAGTTCGCAACATTACGGGCAACAAGAAGCTAGTAAGCGACTTGCAAGCCACTTCTTCTGCGCAAACCTTGCTTGACTCCAAAGTTACCAAAATTGATGAACGAGTTACCTCAAACTCAAGCAGCATCACCAACCTCAACAACAGCATCACCAACATTAACGGTACGCTTGCGACCAAAGCCAATACTTCCGCCGTTGACTCTCTTGATAGCCGTGTAAAAACAGCTGAAGGAAAAATTGAGACCAACTCAACATCAATCACCAGTCTATCGGCGACTGTTAGCAGCACAGCCAACGGCATCACAATGTCTGCGGCTATCGACGTCGATCCTGATACTCAATGGATTTATTGGGCGAAGAATGGCGAAGTTGCACGTGCTGATGATGTTTCTGCGCTTGGGGGCAAGGTGTACCGTTTCGGTAACAGTAGCGGCAACGACCATGTAAACGCTAGATCAGTTGCGAAGCTTCCATTTGACCAAACTAAGACTTACCGCGTTCGCGCTCGCTATCGCCGTAACAGTGGCACAGGTTCAATTTACTGTGCTGTCTTCGGCATTGCGAAGGACGGCGTTTCTCACGTAAATGCAAACAACGTGGTGACAACTGACGCAGGCTCTTCGAACTACTTCGTGATTAATCAGAGTCCTACGAATGGCGAATGGCAAGAAGTAACAGTCTACGTTAAAGGCCGAGCGGCTGGTGCAGCAACGGGAAGTTGGACTTTATCAGCGCCTCGTCAATTGCCTAATGCAACAGCGTTCATTAGCGTTCATTTCCTTGCGAACTATCCAAACGCTGCGGGTACAACTGACCTCGATTACCTAGTGATTGAAGATGCAGATGCAATTGCGGCAAACGATGCAACAGCTAAGGCGCTTTCTCAACTTGATACTCGTGTTGTGGCCACTGAAGGTGCAATTACCTCTCAAGGCTCTAACCTTGTCACTCTCAACAACTCTGTTACTAGTCTTATCAAAGATGTTGAAGTAACTGACACGAGATCAACTAACCAACCGCCATCTTGGTATTACACAAACTATCCAAAACGCATTGTCCGTGAATTTAAGCAAGCTTCAGTGCTTGGCTTAACTGGCATGGGAACATACGTTTCGCTTGAAACTTATGTTTACTACAGTGACGCAACGGGCGGTCCACTTATCCAAATCGCACGCGGTACGGATTCAAAACTTACAGCTGAACGCCGCAGCAGCACTACTGCCGCTTGGGCAGCTTGGACTCAAGATGTCAAAAACATCAATGAAAGCCTTGCAAACAAAGCTGAAGCATCAGCCGTTGATTCGCTTACAAACAGAGTTCAAACAACTGAGAGAGAGCTAACAACTCAATCAACCTCCTTGACCAATTTGCAGAACTCGTTAAGCGTAAGTGCAAAAGCCGGCACGAACCTTTTGATCAAGTCAAATGTGGTTGGTACATATAACGGCGTAGCTTATCCGCATCTTGTGTACGAGATGGGTGAAGAGTGGGAAGTTGGCGCTCAGTACACGCTGTTGTGGTGTGCAGAGCATAAGCGCAATTCAACCGACACCACATCTAACTTAGCAGTGTATGCGGGTGGCGGATCTCAATCGCTTCAATCAGTAGTTAATACAAACGGCAAGGTTGTCAACAAAATTACCTTTACGAAGAATAGCTCTGGCGTGGCCAAAGTTATCAACTTCTACATGATTAATCGACCAAGCGCCGCTCAAGCATCGGTAGGTACGGTCTATTGGGCGGTGTTGGTCAAAGGTAATTCAATCACTACTGACGCTTGGATTCCGAGTTCATACGACTACTTGCCTGACGCAGTGGCAAACTCATCTGCTCTAACTCAGTTGGACTCAAAAGTTACTAAAGTTGATGACAAAGTTACAAGCCAAGCAACAAGCATCACCAACCTTCAAACCTCTGTAGGTGGCAACACAATTGCGCTCTCTGATCAAGCGAAGGCAATTGATGGTGTAAAAGCCATTAAAACGATTACGATTGATAATAATGGGGTTATGTCAGGCTATGGCTTAATCTCTGACCTTGTTAATGGTAAAGTAACTTCCACATTTGGTATCAATGCAGACAACTTCTACATTGGCCCACCAAGCGGCGGTAAAAAACCATTCTTAGTCACAACAACCAATACAACGGTTAATGGCGTGACTTACCCGCCGGGTACATGGATTGACACCACTTACATTGCGTCGGCTTCAATCACAAGCGCACACATCCAAGACGCTGCTATTACCAATGCAAAAATTGCGAATGCAGCAGTCGATACGGCCAAAATCAAAGATGCAGCTATCACAACGGCAAAAATTGGCGATCTTCAAGTTGATACGATCAAGATCAAAGATAATGCCATCACGGTTGCAACAGTCGCTGAAAACAATCAGGCGGACAAAGTCCTAACCCCTTCAAGCACGAGCTTTGATATGTGCCAAGTGACTGTTGTTACTTCTGGCACAAACTTCGTGAAGATCGACATTGCGCCTTTCTTGTACGCGTGGGGTAGGTTCTCCAACCCAACGATCTTCCTTGATCTTTACCGCGATACAACTTTAGTTAAGACATTTAGCATGCCTTGGCTTGAGAGTACTGAAATGTTCAATGATACCTCTTGGGGCGAAGGTGGCAGTTATCCAGTGACTTACTCAAAAACTGTTTACACCCTGAATACGATGGCTGGTTCTGTGTTCATGGCTTTAGACAGACCTGAAGCGGGCACTCATGTCTATAAAGCGACTTTGAGAAGAACGTCCAATTGGGGAGATACGGACTTTGTTAATGCGCGCCGATACAACGAGATCAACTTCTCAAACGCGCTCATTTTAATCACGGAGGTTAAAAAATAATGAGAACTCGATACATTCTTTCCGACGATGGCAAATGCATTGGCTCATTTGCTGGGTCGGAAGAAATGCTAGAACTCAACACTCAAGGAAAGAAATATACAGAAGTAAAACCCGCCAGTCCTAGTGACTGGTGGAGCTTCGAAGAAGAGTGCTGGAAACCAATTGGTGATAAACCTAGCGCTAATCACCAATTCGATTACACGGAAAAAGATTGGGTTGACCCAAGATCACTCGAAGAAATTAAAGAAGAGAAGTGGAATCAAATCAAGATTCAACGTAATCGACTTGAATTTGGCGGCTTCGAGTTCAATGGTAATACCTTTGACTCAGATATTGCGTCCCAAGGACGCATTGCTACAGCCGCATCGCTTGGTTATGAAATTGAATGGACGACCAAAGATAACACTTCGATTCTTCTGAGTTCAGATCAATTAAAGAGCCTACAAATCGCGTTAGCTCGACACGTTAATGAACTTCACGATAAAGCAAGAAAAGCTCGCGCAAAAATTACAGAAGCTTCAACCAAGGAGGAAGTCGAGGCGGTGACTCTCATTTAATATAATTGGGCAAATAATTTAAGATATAACAGTTATTTGCCTTAATTATTTTAGATTGAAATGACAAGTTCTCGGTATAATTAAAGCAAATCTTTTGCGTTAAAAAGGAAAGTAGTTTTAATGAAAAAATTGGTTGCTGCACTTGCTGTAATTGTTGTCTTGACTGGATGCGTTTACGACCCTGTTAACTACGACAAAATACACGACCAAGAGTTCCAAGATCACCTTAAACAAAATGGTGGTTCAGAATAATAAAAAGCCCACGCAATGTGGGCTTTTTATTGTCAACACTCTAGGGTAATTAGAGTTGAGCGGTAGGCTGCTCTTCAAGAACTAAATTAATACCAGTACCACCAGTGGCGCCATCATAAGTTAATTCCAAAGCCTCAACCTTACGGCCCGTTTGACTTTCTACAAGATTGACCTGTCCTAGTAACCAAGTAGTTAAATTCGCTTCCTCGCGAGTGATAGTTTTCATATTCATCCATGAATGTGAGTGTTTCGGAGTCTTGATTTTAACTACATCAAATCAATAAGTCACTACTGACTGACGTATAAATCAAAAATATAAGTTCATGTTTAATCCAAACCAATACAAATAGGCATCTATTCAGTCATTACTGACTTACATATAAATTACAAACCGCCTATAATTCATTCAACTTCAAGGAGTGAAGATTAAATTATGACAGACCCATTCAGCACAGGAACCGATCAGGTCCAATGGTGGCATGTCCTGTTGGCTGCAATCACAGCAATGTGGGGAGGCATTGTTAACTACCTTAGCAAAGTTCAAGCGGGGCAAAAACCAACATTTGTCGGCGCAATGATTCACTTGTCAATGAGTGGATTTGCCGGACTTTTGTGTTGGTTACTATGCGCTCAATTCCAAGTGGCTGGTTTTATGACTGCAATCTGCACAGGTTTAGCAGGGCATCTAGGCTCAGAGTTCATCCGTTTGTTAGAGGCTAAGTTCGTACGCAAAATCAAAGGAGTTGAATAATGAGTGCTAATCCTGAATTACCGTGGATCGCAGAGGCTCGCCGTCACGTTGGGTTGGCTGAAATTGCTGGCCCGAAACACAATCAAACAATCGTTAAGTGGTTAAAGGATTTAAAGTCCGCTTGGCTTGATGATGAAACAGCATGGTGCGGAACGTTTGTAGCTCACTGTCTTCAAACAGCGGGCTTTCAAAGAGGGGATGTCAATTCCCGTTCCAAAACTTATAAAGCCGGTTCAAGAGCCAAACCCGGCTTTTATCCTTTCAACTGGTATGCCGCACTTGAATACATGAAAGAGGGTGGCGTTAAGCTTTCAAAACCTTGTTATGGTTGTGTCGCCGTGAAAACTCGTAAGGGTGGTGGCCATGTTACTTTTGTTGTTGGTAAAACACCTACAGGCAAATTAATTTGCTTAGGTGGCAATCAGTCAAACAAAGTTTGTTTTGCGCTTTATGACGTTTCAGATTTTGAAGCATTCATGTGGTATGGCAAAACAAGTACACCAGCTGCTCACCGTTATGATTTACCAGTTTTAAAAATGGTTTCAGTAACGAGTGTTGTATCAGAGGCTTAATCTATGCACTTACTACAAGGAACAAAACCTCTCAAAGTTTTTCTTGTTGTTGCACTGCTTGTAATTGTGAGTGCATGGAGTTATTTGCTTGGTTCAAACAATGCGGCCAATAAAGCAAAACAACAAGCTGAAACAGTTATCCACAGTCAAAAAATTAAGTGAGTGTAAAGCTTGCTTAATTTTCATAGCTAAAACGCTCTAATTTCGCTAAATTCAGCTTTGTTTATGATAATTGATAAACTTTACCGATTTTTCTTAAACAGAGCTTAGAAGCGATTTAAGAGCGTTTTTAGATTCTCTTGGATACACGTTTAAACAAATTTAAATTTAAAATTTTTAAACCTGCTATAACATGTAGCAGAGCGGAATTTTTTTATAATAATAAATTTAAATTCAAATTTTAAATTTATTCATAAGATCACATGCATGCATCTGATCAAACACCCTCTAGTGTTTATATACAATACCGTAGGTGTTTTATAATAACTTATAGAGCATGCCTCAAAACTTTTAGTGGCAAGGGTTTGAGAAGGATTTCGGTAGTTACTTTTTCCGTTCTCGGTAGTTACTTTTTCCGTTTTATAAGTTTTCGGTAGTTAAAAATTCCAAATCCGGTAGTTAAAAATTCCAAAGTTTGGTAGTCATTTTTTCCACCGAATACAGTGGTTATCAACACAGTTATCCACAGATTTTGTGGGTAAGTTGGTTAATATTTAGCTAATTGGGGGTTAAAAAATTGGTTTTGACACTTATTACTATCAAATGTAGGCTTATTGACACCAAAACAAAATATTTCGGTAGTTAAGTTTTTCATCAGTACTTGGTGATCATTGGAAGTTAGGGAATATATGTCCTCCATTGTTAAGAGCAATCCAAAAGTTAAGAAACACAATAACTTAACGCAAGCCCATTTTTTTAATGTATCAGTCATCGCTTACAGACTTATACTATTGGCTGGAACGGACAAGTTTTTAGAAAACATGCTGAAGTCTGGCGAAAACACGTATATTCGCATTACAGCGCATGATTATCACAACTTGTATGGCTCTAGTTCTGACATGTCTGGATCATATAAAGCCATTAAAGACGCGCCAGATGATTTGCTCAACGCTAAACTAAAATATAAAAAACTAAAAACAGAATCAGACCCCGGCCGTTGGGTTGGTGGTATTAACTGGGTTCAAGACGCACGATATAACGACGAGCTAAAGTGTGTGGAAATCCTATTCTCTACAACAGTGCTTCCTCTATTGGCCAACGTTCGCAAAAGTTTTACTTACTACAACCTTAGACACATTGGGCGCTTATCCTCAATGCATTCAATTCGCATGTACGAGTTGATGATGATGTGGCGCAAAAGCGGCAAAACGCCTGATTTGACCGTGAGTTATATGAAAAACTTCTTAGGCGTTCCTGATAACGAATATTCAGACCCTAAAGAATTGAAGTTTTTCACGGCACAGGTAATTAAAAAATCAGTCAAGGAAGTCACCAGCAAGACCAATATCGAAATGGACTTTGAAGTTGTCCGAGGTGAGAAGAGAGCAACTGTCGGTTACTCATTCAGCCATAAACCTAAGGCGTTAGAAGAGGGGCAGCAGCCAGACCCGGAAGAGATTGACGATGAAGGCGAGGTGACTGAAGGTGACGGCACAGGTAATTTGCTGCCTCCTGATGAGGACCCAGAGTTGCCATTCTAATACCGCTGGCAACTTTAGTATTCCGCGACTTGGGTACTTGGGAATGAATACCGCGATCACTATATTAATTATATAATCTCTTCTAGTTAATATTATTAATAGTGATAAACACGGATGCACCCAAGTACACCCAAGTCAAAGTTTCTAAACTTTTTACCACCGTTTCTCTACGGTAATCTCCGCTTCGAGCATTATGAAATCCTCACTATAAGCAATATCAAACGTGCGGATCTAAAAATCGAACCTGAGCTTATGAGTAAAAAATGGTTCGACTACCGACTCATGCATCCGCTGATGGCGACGTATTACTTCTTCCATTTGTATACCGAAGCCTATAAAAACTTTTGGCGTCAAAATATAAATTACGAACAAGCTGACTTTGTTAAGCCAATGCGTAAGTACGTGGACTTTCTTGACTCAACTCAAGAGCGCAACACAATTTGGCGCTTGAGACAAATGGTAGATGCATGCGGAATGCGGTATGAGTTCTTTTTTACAAGCGCAATGAAGCATTTGCATAAAATGGTTTTTAATGGTCGCATTATGCCACCTCGACCTTCGATGCTCAAAAGCGAAGAGCTATTTGAAAAGGTTTACGCTGACTGGTTGGCAATCAGCGAGTCGGTCACACAGTATGCTTGTAGCCCCTACTTCAACGTAGCAAACTACTCGAACAGTGTAGTGCAGCGCGATTATGAAGATTATTTGATTAAGCACATTAAGGGTAAGCGATTACCTCAATATGCTCTGTCTTATTGTCTTTATGAAAAAGAGTGCTTGAGAATCGAACGTGTAATTTCTGAGTTCAGCCTTGATGTTGTTCAGGAGGCGATCAATGAAGCGAAATTTATTTAAATTTTTCTTTAAATAGTCAGTCAGTACTGACTATACTAATAGGGTATTTTTATAGATGGAACTATACATGATTCAAGGATGGAACACTCAGGACGAGATGATTTCTCAAACACAATATGGTCGCATTATGATGCAAAACGAGCGCGACGAAGATTATGGTGAGTCGATTAATCAAAAAGTGCCAAACCCTTATATGCGTGAACGCTTTTCGGGCAATTCTGCTATGCCACCAGTGCTAACAGACACTTTAGAGCTTCGACACCCGATTAATCATTCAAAGGGCACGTTGCGTCATAGCAGCTTCCGAGATTCGCGAAAGGGTAGCGTTAATAATGATCTAGCAGAGAACCGTAAACCGTTCTTATCTGGTCATCGTAAATTTTTATTCAATTTACAAGAGACGCAAAGTCCAATCGAAGTGACTTTGGTTAACGGTCAAACCTATACGGGAACTATTCGAACTTCAGATGAAGAGACTATCTCGCTCGAATCTCGAAACGAAAACAGCGATAGCTACACTGTGCGAGTGATTTTTAAACATAATTTGGTAATGTTCTCACCGATTAACACGGTAACAACTGCGCCAAGACCAAGCTAAGGTGTAACCATGTCAGATCAAAGTACTGCGGCGGCTCAGCCCGCCACAGCACAGCAGCCCGTCACAGATCAATTCGAGTTTGATGATGCGTTTCAATTGAAAATTGCTGCAATGTCATTGCGTGATAGTGAGTTTTTAAGACGCTCAGCTCTAATGCTGAAGCCTGAATTTTTCGTTAATGAAGGTTTGGGCCAATTAGTAGCGATAGCATTAAATCACTTTCAGAAATACAACTGCGCTCCTGACAATGCCTCTTTGATCGCTCAGCTGAAAGACAGAATTGCCAATCGTTCTATTCGTAAAGAATTAGTCCCTATGGTTGTTCAAGCTGCTAAAGATGTTCAATTAGCAGATTTGTCCAACCGTCAATTTGTAGAAGAGAAGCTTGTCGACTTTTCTCGAACCTTTGCAATGAAAACAGCAATTTTAAAATCTGTTGATTTGCTGAATAAGGGCAAGGTTGAAGCCATTCACTCTGTGATTGAAGAGGCCCTTGCGGTCGGCATCAATGAAGACGGCGCGGGTTATGACTTCTTTGCTACAGACCGCATTCAACAACGTACTGTTGAGCGTGTAGAGAAGGTTAGTGGCGTACTTCCTCCACAAGGTATATCAACGGGCGATGCTCGTTTGGATGGTCTTTTGTATCATCGAGGGTGGGGACGTAAAGAGCTTTATGCGTTTTTAGGTGGGCCAAAGTCAGGTAAGACAACCGCCTTGATTCATTTTGGTCGCATCGCTTCGTGGTTAGGTTTTAACGTTCTTTACGCAACGTTAGAAGTAGGCGCAAAAATCATTGCAGACCGTTTTGACGCATCGCTTACAGATACCATGATGAAAGAGCTAGGCGTAAAGGCAACTGACGTTGCGCAGCAAATTCAAAAAATTGCACAAGAAGCGGGTCAATTGCGTATTCACGAATATGCATCCGGGACACTGACGGGCAATCAATTACGAAATCTCATCCAGTCTTATAAGCGCTCAGCTCATAACCCTGACGGGACGGTCAGACCGCCAATTACGTTTGATTTAATCATCGTCGATTACGCAGACATTATGGCGCCTAACTACCGGACAAATGACACGATTGAAAACTCAAAGCAAATTTGGGTGGATCTTCGTGCAATTGCTTTTGAGGAAAATGCCGCAGTTCTTACCGCCACACAATCAAACCGTGATGGTAGTAAGCAAACAGTAGCTAAAGCCGAACACGTCGCTGACGACTTTAACAAAGTGCGTATCGTGGATTTGCTGATCTCAATTAACAAAACCGAAGAAGAGCGACAAAGCGGTGAAGCTCGCTTGTATTTTGCTGCATCCCGTAACCAAGAATCGGGTTTTACCATCGTTGTTAAACAAGATCTGGCTCGAATGAAATTCATCGAGAGAGTTCTAAGGGTTGATTAAATGAAAAAGTCTCAAAAGCTCACTGACATTTGGCTCACGTTTGTAAAAGTAATGCTTGGCATTGCTGTCGTTTCAGGGGTTTTACACCTGTTCTTCGAGCTGTAAGAAACATTGCCAAATAGGGGTTCAAGTAACCCCTATTTTTATTCAATAAAATTTATCTCGTGCAATTTCTAAGGGTGAAAACAATGAGCCAGCCGTCAAAAGAAGATTTTGGCGAAATCCTCGACCACATTGATATTGAGTATTGGTTGAATCGTGAAGGCATTGAGTACAAGGTAACTCGCGGTCGTAACGGTGTGCAGCTGAACTTGAAAGAATGTCCTGTTTGCGGCAACGCGAGTTGGAAGGTCTACATTGGGGCCGTGACTGGTTTGGGCAACTGCTTTCATGGTGACTGTGAAGCTAAATTTTCTAAATGGTCATTCATTAAAGCTGAGCTAGGCAATCTTTCTAATAAGGAAGTTGCTGAACACGTAAAAGCGGTGGCTAATGAGCAAGGCTGGCAGCCAAAGCGAAAACCAACAGATGTGCAGCGTCCAAAATTGGGCGACTTACATTTTCCTCAATCGCATGAACTTCCCATTCGAGGAAGAGATGGAAAGTTGCATAACCTGAAGTATTTAGCTGATCGAGGCATCAGTATTGAAACAGTTAAGGCTTTTGGTTTGCGGTTCTGTCAGCAAGGTTCTTTTTCTTATATCGATACCTTTGGACAAAAGAAGCGCCAAAGCTTTGATAACAGAATCATTATTCCAGTAAGAAATTTAAACGGAAAGTTGGTTTCATATCAGGGTCGAGACATAACAGGCTTAGCGGACAAGAAATACCTTTTCCCTTCAGGTTATGCGTCTACAGCGGCATTTCTTTACAACGGAAATAACGCCTATGGGTGCGTAGACATTGCTATGGGTGAAGGTGCATTTGACGTCATGGCTATATATCAAGCCTTTGCTGAAGACGACGCGCTTTGCAATGTCGGTGTAGTTGGCTCGTTCGGTAAACACGTTTCATACAACGGTGAAGAGACTCAATTTGCAGAACTGTTAAAGCTCAAAGAAGCTGGCATGCAACGTTTGACATTCATGTGGGATGGAGAGCGACAAGCAATACAAGACGCAATCGAAGCGGCTCTAATGGTTCGTAAATGCGGAATCATCGTTCGAATAGCAATCCTCCCTCCTGGTAAAGACCCTAACGAAATTCCACCCGAAATGGTGCGCTCACTTTATAGATCGGCAATTGTCGTAAATGAAATGACCGCAGTAACTCTCAAACTCCAATATGGTGTCAAAAAATGATGAATAAATTTTTAAATCTTTTTGCAAGAAAGACTTCAGATATTTCTGTTAATGGCAATGTCATTCGAGGACGCAGCGTAGTTATCAATGATAACGGCGTTTTTGTTGACGGAAAGCAATTTCAAGGTCTTTCGCCAAATATTGAAGTGGTTGTGAATGGCGATTGCGATAAGGTTTCTTCTGCAAGCGGCGACGTTACAGTTGAGGGAAATGTTGGCGAATTAAGCACAGCTTCGGGCGATGTGGCATGCGGAGATGTTACTGGTGATATCAGCACTGCATCAGGCGATGTTAAAGGGCGAGTTATTAAGGGCAATGTAAAAACTCTGTCTGGCGACATCAGAACAAAGTAGGATCAAACAATGACTATTAATATTGAAGTGGTTGAATACCTTGTTTCTGACTCAAGCTCTGGCGGCAAAGATTACATGCTTGTTCATGCGTATAACGTTCAAACTGGCGCGGGTTGGGTTAAGGCTTGCTATGGAAAGTTGGAAGGATCGTTTCAGATCGCGACTCATGTTTTTAGAAACGGCCAAGAAGCGAGTGACCATCTTTTAAAAAAAATCAAAGAGAAAAAACTCAAGGGATATAAACCAAAAAATCCCGAGAGCCATAAATTGTCTAGTTCAATATTTGGAAAAATCAGAGATTTTAGCGTTGGCGAAATAGTATATAGAAAAGAACGTTTCCTTGAAATTAATGCCAATCAAACGACAAAGGCGACATTGAGCCAGTTTCTAAGTGGGCCAGAGCTTGATTTGTTATTTGAAATTATGGATGACGAGAACACGCCTGTATTCGCCAAAGCCTCCGCAGACTCAGAAGCAAAACGTATCCAAGAAAGCTACGGCTCAAGATGGGGAGCTTGGTCATGATCAAGCTTAAAACTGGCAGTTCATACATGAGCCATAATTTTTCCACAACAAGATCTATTCACCTTGTTAGCGTAGATGATGACCCTCAAAAATGTGTGGTTTTTGATTTTATTACCGTGCAGAAAGCAAATGGCAAACTCAAGATTACAGACAATAGTTTTGTATGTCGCATTGACGAGGGGATAAATCACCTTGCGCTTGAGGTGGAAAAATTAGGAAAGGACGAAAAATTTGCAGGCTCTAAACCAGTTCAGTTCGGACTATCCGCATTCAAAAACAACTCAATGATTTCAACTGAGGACATTGTTCAACGGATTGGTAAGTTTTTGACTGAAGCAAAGATAAGAAACTTGGTGTCAAAAGCGAGTGCCAGATATGAAACGGAAGGCAAGAAGTTAGTTTGGGGGAGTTGGAGTTAATGCAGGCAATCACATCTAGTTCATTTAAACCCCAAGTCGCTAACTCTAAAATGAGCTTAACGAAACAAGCAAAGAGTAATAAATGAAAAATCGTATAGAAACAGTGCCTTTTGTGGATACAGCGATTTATCCCATTGAGGCTTCAGCGCAGGGCGGGAACGCTTATTATCTTGAGCATTGCGGCGCTTCAGGGTATCGACCAGCTTATGCCTCGTGTTTAAACCGCATACGCGAGATAGAAGAAGGTAAATCACTTCCATCTGTAGAGTATGGTTGCTCTGCTGCGATATGCAATAACGTTTGTCAGGCATTGACCATGCATCAAGAAGAGAAGCGTAAAGGTGTGGCGATTTACTACATCAACCGAGTTAAGATGCGCCAAAATACACGTTACAACGCAGCTCAGTACGGTATTAAAATTTCTGAAATTGCGATTAAAAACGATATCAAAAAGCCGTCTGTAAAACCCGTTGAACCATCTAATCCGTTTGAAGTTGGCAGCATAGCTGATGCAATCAACAGCCGAGTTGCAAAGGAATATCAAGAGGAAAATAAACAATCCGCTTTAAATTCCAGCGATAAACCTTTATCATCACAAACAGATCAGTCAGTACTGACTGTTAGTAAAGGGATGTCATTAATAGATATTGCAAAAGCAAAGCGACAACTATCAAACGCTTAATTAATAAATAAAGGTAATTTATGGCTGATTTATCTAACTGTATTAGTCGCCATGTTGCTGAGGTTAAGCGAATAACAGGCGTCAAGCAAGAAGACATTATCAATGCACTCAAAAGCGTTATAGGCGATGAGTTGGGAATGTTTGCAGCAATAAACCATTTAGACGATGCGCAAATCGCAGCAATCGTTGCTGATTTGGCAAAAGGTGTTGAGTTGATAGCTCAGCAGAAAGTTTCAAGCGTAGAGCGCATTAAGCGTGATTACATGGCCCGTTTCTGACGGGTCGTTCTAAAATTTGGAGTAACAAATGGCAACTTTGGAGCCAGTTTTAACGCAAACGTTTAACAGTGACCTTGCATGTCAGGCGCTTAATGAAATAGCTGAAGAAAGTTCTAAAAATAAAAAATTGGAAATGGTGAGCCACTATATAAGCAATCCTTTGTTTAAAGAGGTTTGTTCGCTTGCTTACAACCCATTCCGTATTTTTGGTGTGCTTCCTGAAAAAGACGCGAAGGGCACTGGCGAATTGTGGTTTGATGAAGCAGACACCTTAGAAATCATATACGCATTAGAAAAGCGTGAGCTTACAGGTAATGCGGCACGTGAAGCGATTCGTTGTCAGTTGGCCCAATTGAGCGAAAAGTCAGGCGATCTATTTATTCGAATTTTGCGTAAAGACTTACGCGCGGGCTTTAGTGAATCAACAATCAACAAAGCGTGCAAAGGCTTAATTCCTGAATTTCCTTATCAACGTTGTTCTTTGCCCAAAGATGCAAAATTTGACACGTGGACATGGGACAAGGGCGTTTTCTCACAAGAGAAGGCAGATGGAATGTACGCGAACGGCAATAAGGTCATCGGTGAGTCGCTTTCATTCGTTTCGCGTCAAGGCTCACAATTCCCTATGGAAGAGTTCCAAGCCATCATAGAAGAAGCGGAGTTGTTACTTCAACCTAACTTCCAGTATCACGGTGAACTTCTAGTTGAGCGTGACGGCGTAGAGCTTCCACGTGAGATCGGCAACGGCATTCTTAATAGCGTTCTGAAGGGCGGTAAGTTTGGTGAAAATGAGCGACCGATTTACAAAGTGTGGGATCTTATCCCGTTAGAAGCCATTGTGCCAAAGGGCGTGTTTAAAGCGCCGTACGCAAATCGTTTCCGCACATTATTCAACATGGTGAAGGCTGGCAATAATATTCGCATCATTGAGACGCGCATTGTAAATAGCCTAAGCGATGCATATAAGCACTGTGAAGAACTTCTCCTAAAAGGGAAGGAGGGAACAGTCATCAAAAATTCAACAGCAATCTGGAAGGACAGCACAAGCAAAGAGCAAATCAAATTAAAGCTTGAGGCTGACTGTGAGTTAGAAGTTGTTGCTATCAATGAAGGCAAGACTGGCTCGAAAAATGAAGGGCGGGCAGGGGCGTTAAATTGTAAATCTGCATGTGGTCAATTAATTGTAGACGTTGCCATTAAGAATGAAAAATTACGTGATGAAGTGGATGCAAACCCTAATGACTGGATTGGTCGCATCATTACGGTACGTTCAAACTCAGTTTTAAAACCTTCTGCTAGTAGCTCTAATTATTCGCTGTTCTTGCCGCGTATGGTTGAAGCTTGCTATCGCTTAGATAAAACAGTTGCAGACGACTTAGCACGCATTTATGAGCAGTTCGATAACGCTATTAAAAACGTACAGGTAGGTTAATAACAATGGGAAAAATACAAGGGAAACACAAATCTGCTTTGGCGGTAGTTCTAACTGCAGTATTGGCAGCAGCGGGAATTGCAACTTTTGCACCTTCTACACATGCAGCGGTTGCGGCTCGTTCTTCTTCGGTATCTTCAGCGCGTTCTGTTTCGGTTTCGCGACCTTCGACAATTCGCTCAGTTTCAACAACGCCAGTGCGAACAAGCTATCGACCTACAGTTAGCAAACCTAAGCCAGCTGTGACAAAACCTACAACGCCAGCCCGTACTTCGTATGTGAGTAGTTCAGCCAAAAAAAAGAAGATTACATCTTCCGGCCCTGAATACGATTATTACGAGTTTGATGATTGTAAGCCTTACTCAAGCATTACCTTCAATGGCTGGAAATGCCTAGATCGCGACTAAAGGATAAAAATATGATTTTAGTAATTTCAGGAAAAACGTGCGCTGGCAAATCAACTCTAGCCAATCACTTGATTCAAAATTGTGGTTTTGGCCGTATTGTAACCTGCACAACGCGACAACCGCGTGAAGGCGAAAAGAACGGTGTTCACTACCACTTTCTAACGCAAGAGCAGTTCAAGAATGCCATCGATAAGGATGAGTTCATTGAGTTTAATATGCATGGCGGTGCAATGTACGGAGTGCGTAAAAAAGAAATCATTCAAGCAATGGATGCGCCGTTTGATTCGCTTGTGGTAATTGAGCCTGTAGGTCGTCGTAAGCTCACGAAATACCTTAAAGGCAATGAAATGCGCTATCTGTCTATTTACTTGGACATAAGCCCAAGCATACAGGCAGAGCGCTTTATGAACCGCATTCAAGCGGCTAAAGCCAGCGAACTTACTGATCTCACAGATCGTATGACATCAATGCTTGAAGTTGAACAAGGCTGGTTAAGAGAGTCTACAACGGACGGCTCTTGTGACATGGTGTTTTCATCATTTAACAATGTATCTGACTTAAAACATGTTTCAGATACAGTTATGACGCATGTTAAAAAGGCGCTTGAAAATATGGGAAAAGCTAAGGCAGTTTAATTAGCCTAAGTAAAAAGTTCCAAGTTTATCAGCACTCTCTATCTATACTTAACTCCATGTAGGCACATGGAGTTTTTTCATGCTTTTAAAAGATGTACCAGGCGTTTTGCCAAGACTAGAAAATTCATTAATTTCAAAAACAGATATGTGGACTTCAGATGTAGATAGCGTCATTCCAGCACAATTTTTGGCATTCAGAACACTCATAAAATCTGATTTTCCTGAAGTGGATATTGATCGAGATATTAATTATCTTGTGCGTCAGGTACAGTTTGCAGAGCTTGAAAACGTTTTAACGTCACCTTTGAGAAATTATATTGAACCTTGCGACGCTCACATGCTTATGAGTGAATTAAAAGAAGGTTTGCAAAAACTTGATCAGACTTATCAGCACGCTTTCTTATTTGGTATGGAAATCGGTTATTCGGCATTTCAAATCGAAAACATGTCATACCAACAAGCTATTAGAGGATGCCCTAAGTCAGCGCTGGCAACGAGTATTATTAATTCATTGGTGCCGAGTTCACGGACAATAAATGCCTTCTGGAAAGTAGAAGATGGCCAACATGTCCGATTAGATGATCTTGAGTCTGAAATTTACCGCGCTTTTGGTAAAACATGGCGTGAGTTGTTATCCGGGTACTCGCGATTAATTGCGGACGAAATTGACGTTGATTTTGTAATGTATCTATAGCAATCGGCTAAAAAGTGCTAGAAATAGATCTGAGATAATGAGCTTACGGTAACCCAAATGCTGCAAATCAGATTGGACGTTCTAGCTGCGGCCCGTCAGTTGGTAACGGCTTACGGGCTAGTATTTAAGGCTGAGTATTCACTTATTCAAAATCATGTAGATGGCGGCATCTTAGTTGAAATAAGCGCTAAGACTCCACTTACTACCTCGCCGATTGTTCATATTAGATATGAGCGAGAAGGCACCAATATTACTGTCAAATTGCCTATGGCTTATCATGACATAACTGGCTCATATTCTGACGATTACAAATTCTTTTCAGAATGGGTTAATCGCCTATTTAATGAAGATGAATTTGTTAGAGCAAATAAAGAGTTCTGGATTAAAAAAGGTCGAATTGATGGCAATAAGTTGTTTTAGTATTAACTTAATCACATAAATGCTTTAAAATATTAAACTTAAATTAATAATTCATTCTGCGTTTGAAAGTTTAAAAGGCCCTGCATTGTTCAGGGCCTTTATTTTTTTTAGACTTTATAACCCATTTTTTTGAGGGTTTTTTCTGTGCTTTCCATTAACGCTTTAGTCACGATTTGAGTCATGTCGACTTTCTTAGGACTGCTTAGCTGTTCGATCGCAACAATAAACTTGAGTCTTAAAAACAATTCAGCGGGTAAGTTTGCTGAAAATTTTTGAGTAGCAATCATCAACTCCTCTTCTGACATTGTTGTTCTTTGGCGCCACGGTGCAACGTCATTTAAAAAGTTAGTCGCTTCAGCTGCTTTTTGCTGAACTTCAACCACTTCCTCTTCCACTTCAACGGCTTTTGGTGCTTGAGTTTGAGGCTGAGCTGCTACAGGTGCAGAGTTCAAAATTGCTTCTTTAGCGTCGTTATTGCGAGGTGTACGCGTAGGCAATGGTGCGTTCTTATCGTTTGCCATTTTCAATAATCTCCTCAAGTAACTGTTCAAATTCTTTGATTGCAATGCGGTTGTTTACGTCTACTTCCATTTCGGTAATGCCGATGTTGTTTCGATAAGCACGGCTATATGGCATGCGTAAACGCATAATGGTTTGTAAACGTGGGGCTTCATTCTCGATAGCTTCAAGGGCCTTTAATGTGTCGCGTAGATCAACCGAGTTGTCTGCCGCAGGCGCTTGAGTAATTACTGGATGTACTACGATTGGCTTTTCGTTAGAAGGCAAACGCACTTCTTCGTTAATTAAATCAACCAGATCCAACAGCGTATAAAGACCTTTGAGATCTTGAGCTCCAACTTTTAAAGGGGCAACAATTACATCAGCCGCCAATAAAGCCGAACGCATTTCAGCCGAGTCATATCCGGGAGTGTCAATTACAACGTACTCGTATTCCTCGTTTAGACGACGAGCTTCTTCTTCAATATTTCCAGTTAAATGAAAGAATTTACCGTTTTCTACTTCGTTTTCGGCTTCTCTTGCTTGGCTCCATTCGAAAGAGCCTTTGTTAGCATCTAGGTCAATACCGATAACAGTGTTACCTTTTTGGTGCAGCGCGGCCACGGTAGATGTGGCTAGAGTTGTTTTGCTCACGCCGCCTTTTGTATTGGCGTACACGATAATCATCAAAATTTCCTTAGTTAAGTTGGCATAAACGCCTATAAAACAGAAACATTCTAGTAAACAGAACAGGCGTTGTAAACTAGACGCACTAGAAAACAAGACCATTTGTTATAAAGTTCATGTACTGTATTTGTAAAACACCATTAGATCATATTACCGTATTACCATACGCCCATACACACACATGATATTACGGTAATACGGCTAGTCGTTAAGTTTCTCGGCAATACTGCGAAGTAACTCAGGGTCGGATGCAAAGTACTTTTGAGTTGTAAGGATTGAGCTGTGGCCCATAAGTTGTTGAATAGAGTAGATATCCCCGCCCTTTCGTATTAAACGCGTTGCAAATGAACGTCTTCCTGAATGGCTGGTTGCGTGAATGCCTGCTTTTTTATAGCAGTTATTTATCATCGTACACATGGTGTTTGGAGAGAATGGACCACCCTTCTGAGATAAAAATAATGGCGCATTGGGGTCTTTGGGTCGTTCCTTTTTTATGTATTCTTCGATTAAATCTCTTGCAATTGGATTGACTAAAAAGACTTCCCGATACTTATTGCCTTTCGTAATTTTGCCAAGTAATCGGACAATATCTTTTAGTTTATCCTTTCTAATGTCATACACATCACCAACGGTCAACATTGATAATTCTTTGGCTCGCAAACCTAGAAAATGAGAAAAATACAAAACACATTTGTTTCTTAATGCATTGACGCCCTTTTGAGTGGCCAATGTTACTTCTAAATCATCTTCCGAGATATACGGGGCCTTTCCGGTTGTTGTTCTTGCCATAAGTAGACCAAATAATTTTTTATTACATTTTTCCAAAATGGAAAAGGATAAGAAAATAGTCTACCACAGGCTGAAAAATAAAAAATGTAATAAAAGATACATTTTATTATATTTTTTCTGGACGAAGCAATCAAAGTGCGTCATCATCTGACGTAGACAGATCTTTATATTCAAAGGGGTATTTTCGACTATGGATTTAATTGGTAAGCTATGCTTAACTTGATTGTGTAACGTTTTCAAGTTTCGAAAAGTAAGAGGAAGTGAATATGGATATAGATTGCCAAATGATTGAAAACAAAAAAATAATGCCCGACTATAAGCGGGCATTTAATGAGAGAGCAAATATTGGGCTAGGCGCTGTTTTACAGGTCGTTTTTGCCCAAGTATGCATTTTCTTTTTGGGACTCCATTTCATCACGATGCTTGATCGTTTCTGCTTCCATTTCCTTAGCAAGCTCAACAAACTTATCATGCGTATCACCGTACAGATTAGGGTCTTCCTTAGTCGTACTGCGAAGCACTTTAATGATGTTAACCTCGTTTGGTGTTAAAGGGGTTTGGTTAGTGATACTTTCAATCACATCGATTAAATCAGGCATGTATTCAGTTAGAACGCGCACAAGAAAGCGAGTAGGGTTTTCGCCTAGAGCCAAAGCAGTCGGCTTGATCTTATCAATAGGCAAGCGAGTTTCGCCGCTCTTGATCATTGATAGTACGTTAGGACGTTTGAAGCCAATTTCCTCAGCAATCTCACGCTGGCTCTTTGGAGAATTATCGATCAGGTCGGTGAGAAATTCTGCCACAGTCATATTGTTGCGATTTTTGGCCATTTGCCTCTCCAAATACAGAGTTAAATTTTTCCTATGATGAGTTGCAATTCAGTTTGTAATAATCCAGAACATGAGATTCTATATTTACTCAGAACTGACTGATTTTGAATTACAGCACTATTATAGGTGGTGGGGGACTAATTTTATAGAAAAAATCAGTCACTCGTGAATTATATACGCCCAAGTTTACAAACTAGAGGCCGCGAATGCAAAGCGTATTCGATTGATTGGGCTAATTTTTTCCAGATTTTTTGTTATTTTTTTTATTCAAAAATAGGAAAAAACTAATTTTTGGCAGTGCTAGAAACTCCAAAATTAACATTTTAAAATTAACTGTTTATATAATCTGCATAAATTTTAACAGGTTATATAAACTTAACTTAACTTACAAAACTTAACGAACGAAATGTTTTGTAATTATCAAATGAGGAGAAATGAATGAATACATACAACAACTGGCTTATAAATGTTCAAACAGTCACTTCTGACTGATTTTATTAAAAGCTTTTGATCGAACCGTAACTATAATATACGGGGCTGAAATGATGAGACGTATATTAATAGCCTCTTCAAAATCTTTATAAATCAGAATGGTGATATAAATGACTGTGACATTGAATGAACAATTCCAAAGTGTAGATTTGGACGAACTTGCTGAACTTTTAGAAAAAACGGAAGGTAGTCAAACCTTATTAGATGACGGCTTCTATACCGTGAAACGCTATAACCATCTGAATTTCGGTGCAATTGAGGTAGTTAATACCTGTGCGCCTACAAGTATAGTGCGCGTGGTAAATCCATAATTTTTATAAGAATATCTTTTCCGCTGTTAGCAAGAATGAGGCGGTTATAAAGTCGCCCTCTTGCTTAAGCTTTTTTAAGCCTCACAAACCTCTATACACTCCACTTCTAAAAAGTCATAATACGGTCATTAATAATCAGTCAGTACTGATTGAATTTGATAAGGGTCGTATATGAATAACCGTATTGCAAATTTGCGCAAAGCTATAGTAGCTATTACTAATGCACTCATCGAGAAAAAAATTGAAGTAACTCAAATAGGTATGGACGCCTATGTGAGATCGAATAGTGAAGGTATTCCCGTTGCTGTAAACCTTCCTTACCTTCCTGATAATGCATCTGAAGAACTCATTCAAGCAATTCAAGGATTCTTAGATCATGAGGTTGGGCACATTCTTTTTTCTGACTTCAAAGCATTAGCTATTCGCAACCCGATGTTAAAGGGCTTAACAAACATATTAGAAGATGCCCGTATTGAAAAATGTATGGCTCAACGCTTCAAGGGTTCAGGTTCTAACCTTGACCATACGGCACATTTCTTTTTGGAGGAAATGATTACTCCAAAATTTAAAGAAGTAATGGCCCAGCCTGACGTAGATGAAACAAAGGTGATGGGCATCTTGGCAACACCTTATCTTCGTAGCCTTTCAGGTCAATCGACTTTTGAGTTTTATATGCGCGACAAGATGCATTTGTTGCCAAACATACACGCGGCTATCAAACACCTTGCACCGCCGCTGCAAGCAATGCAGTCGTCAAAGGACGCGGTTCGCTTAGCTAAAGAAATCTATGAAGCTTTAAAAAATCCAGAAGAGGAAAAACAGGACAATCAAGACCAGGAGAACGAAGATTGTGAGCAACAAGGGAATGGACAATCTGACGACGAGCAAGAACAGCAAGATGGCTCAAGCGGCGGAGGCTCTGAAGGCGATGGTGAGTCTGATGGTGCCGGAGACTCTTCAGGTGATGCTGAGGGCAAAGAGAGTCAAGGAAAGGGCGGTAAAGGCAACAAACCTCAAGATGCAGACGATAATGCCGAATCAGACGATAAAGGTGAACGCCACAAAAATAAGTCTGACAAATCGAATGGTACGAGCGACCGTGATGCAGGCGACGAGTCTGGCGACGGCGACGCTCAGAAAGGGGAAGAAAAGAAGGATGTAAATCACAAGCTCAACCTTGATGCAGATTCTATTCTAGGAGAAATCGACAAAGAGTCTGCAAATGACTTTGACTCGGCATTTGCGGTTCAGCTAAGTAATGAAGCCAAAGATTTTGCATGCGATGCGCCTTATCTTGTGTACACGAATAAACACGATGAGATCGAAACGCTAAGTGTCGGACGCGGCTTTAAACAATCGTTTATGGACGAATTAGACACGGCAACTAAGCAAGTTACAGGTACGATCCAAAAAGACCTTGAGCGTCTTATGGCTGCTAGATCTGCTGCTGTTTGGGAGAATGGATTACGACGCGGCAAAATCAATCAAGCCTCCCTTTCTCGACTTGCCATCAAAGATGAACGAATTTTCCGTCGCAAGCAGGAAAACCGCTCGAAAGATGTCGCAGTGACTTTACTGATTGACTGCTCTGGCTCAATGAGGGGTAAGCGTATTCACACAGCCGCACAAGCTTCTTATGCTATGTCTAGCGTGTTAGATCGGATCAATATTGTTCATGAAGTAATTGGGTTTACTACCAAGCACGGCGAAGAACATAACAAAAACGCACGTAGCTTTAATCACAACGGGAAGGAAGTTTACTATTCGCGAATGGAAGGTCTGTACATGCCAATTATCAAAGGGTTTACAGAACGATTGACGCTTGATAACCGCAACCGTTTTGCATGGCTTCCTCACGCTACTTTCTTCAATACGAATGTTGATGGTGAATGTCTTCAAATTGCAGCCCAGCGCCTTAGTCAGCGTAAAGAGGCGCGTAAAATCATTATGGTTTTAAGTGATGGTAATCCTAATGGTCATGGCCCAACTCCAACATTGAACAAACACCTCAAAGCAACCGTTGCTGACCTAACACGTTCAGGATTTGAAGTTATCGGAATTGGTATCGATACCGACTCTGTAAAACAATTCTATCCTAAAAATGTCGCATTAAAATCTGTGGCAGACTTACCGCATACAGTGATTGGTGAGCTTCGCGCCCTATTACTCAAGTAAACAATGGCAAAGATAGTCAGTTGGGGTTATTTAAATAATCAGTCAGTACTGACTATCTTTTCCTGAGAGTTATTAGTATTATTTACGCATATTCTAAAGACAGTAATTAGTCTAGTTTTATCTTTGTGAGATTTACAAAATGTCAGTAACAGCAAACGAAACAATCACATGTATGCTTTGTAAAGGGCAAGCACACTCAATTGCACATCATCTTAAAAGTGATCACCCAACGGTGACTATTGAGCAATATAAAAGTCAGTATCCACAAGCGCCAATTTATTCTCCTGCGATGATTGAGCGCGCCAAAATCAAAGAAGCAGAAAAGAAAAAGGCTCAACAAGAGCAAGCGCAATCAGCGGCTCCCGTAAGCAGTGCTGTCATTTCAAAGCCGGGTTCTTTCGCGCCAAAAGACACAGTTGTTGCCCGTAAATTGCACGAACTTTTCAACATTCAAGGCCCTGAAGGTAAAAATGCTCAAGGTGAAGCTTTAAATGTAACTTGTATTGAAAACTCTTCTTCGCCAGATATGGTGCCTGAAGTAAACGATACTTACGTTTATGAGCCTGAAATTCTGAAAAACGTTTTGATTGCGCTTGAATTGAATATCCCTTTCTATGTTTTTGGACACAAAGGTACTGGTAAAACTGAACTCATCGATCAAGTTGCTGCTCGTACTGGTCGTCCAATTGTGCGTATTCAACATACAGCAAACACTGAAGAGGCTCATATTGTCGGTCAATGGACAGTTACTAACGGTACGATGACTTTCCAGCTTGGGCCATTAGCTTTAGCGATGAAATACGGTTGGATTTATTTAGCAGACGAATATGACTTTGCTCAACCAAGTGTATTGTCAGTTTATCAAGCTGTGATGGAAGGTAAGCCGCTTAACATCAAAGAGGCTGATATCGACAACCGCATCATCAAACCTCATCCAAATTTCCGTTTCTGCGCTACTGGTAACACGAACGGCACGGGTGATGAGTCAGGCTTGTATTCAGGCACAACAATTCAAAACAGCGCAAACTACGACCGTTTCGGCATCGTGATGGAAAAACATTACATGTCTAAACAAGATGAGATTGCCGCTATCGTTCGCCACACTCAGGTTGACCCTGAAGATGCGAAAAACCTTGTCGAATTTGCCACCAAAGTGCGTGCTGCTTATAGCAATAAAGAAGTAAGCGACACTATCTCTCTTCGTTCATTGATCTATGCGGCAAAACTTAGCGTACTTCGCGGTTCGATGAATAAAGGTATCGCTTTGGCTTATACCAACAAGCAATCTTCCCGTGATGTTGAGGTTGTTAAAGGCATTGCGCAACGAGTGTTCGGGTAAATCCGAACACTTCTTTAGGGAGATAGCGGCATGGATAAATCAATTAACGAACTCTACAAAGAGCATGTTGGCTTAATCAATAAAGTAACTAGCAATATCTTAAAACGTGTTGCCAATATGCAAAATGCAGGGATGCAAGTTCCGATCGACCTTCAAGATGGCGAAGACATTCACAACATTCTGTTTGAAGTATTTGTGAAGGCGATCAAAGGCTTTGATGAGAAGCAAAACTACCGCTTTTCAACCTATTTCGTGAAGGCGGCTTATAACCGCATCAATCGCATTATAGAAAATGCTGTTGGAGATCGGTCGATTAACACTGTCTCCTTCTTTGATCTTGCCAACAGTGATGAAGGCGAACCGGTAGACGCGGATGGCTTTTTAGATGTTGAGCAAGAGAACTCATTTGAGCAAGCGGATCTGTCAAACCTCCTCAGTTATGTGCAAACGCAACTGAGTCCTTTGGCCCTTGAATTGCTCAAGCAAGTAATACACCCACATCCTGAATTTGAGCGCGAATACGAGGCCCAATATGCCAAGCGTGAGTTTGCGCTTCAGTTTCATAGCTCCCACTACAAAGCGATGGTAAAGCCTCTAAATCTTGCGTTTATTGTGCGCTGTGTAAAGCGAACTGCAAAGACTAATCGAGAACAAGTCCTTGTCGATGAAGCTGCAAAAGAGATCCGCAAATTGCTTAGCAATGAGCTTATGTGACGTTTTAGACAAAAAGCTAACGAATATCAGTCTAACGGTTAAAAAGCGCTGTATGCGCAAAAGAGAGCGAATTAATGACACATGAAAATGAATCTAAGAAAGCTGCATTGAATGCGCCCGCTTGCTTTGGCGCAGTTTCCTGCTTTTCTAGCGACAGCGCAGTCTGTAAAGAATGTCCAGCGTTTGAGCAATGCATTCCAGCGGTTAGTGAGACGTTAAACCGCATCAAAGGCGTAATTAACGTTGAGGACTATTTAAAGAAACATGAAAAGGCTAAACGCGAAGTTAAAGAACGTATCGAAGCGCGAATGAAACAAGAGAAAATCGAAAAAGAGGCTGAGCGCAGAGAAATGCCAATGCCTGATATGAAGGTTGCTCGCAAAACTAAAGTTGAGAAAGTCGAATTTAAATTAAGCGACGATCAAAACACCTTGATTGCTGAACTGCCTGTTAAAGCTCAGTCATTCGCGGTACAGCTTTGTAAGACTGGTTTAGTCGACCGTATCAAGAAAGACCTTACAGCTGGCAACAATCCACTCGAAAAGACTGGCCCAAAGTGGCTCGCAATTCTAATTGAGCTATTGATCAAAGGCGGTGTAACTCGCGCAGAGTTGAAATCAGCTTATATGAACCGCCTAGAGTGGTCTGACGGCACAGCTGGCAGTCACACGTCTTTAGCTTTCAAAATTTTTCTAGCATTTGAGATTGCCATCGAGACTGAATCGAAACTCGTAGCTAATCCTAAGTTATTTGAATCTAATTAATTTTTACCTGTTAAACAGATAAAGGAACATAATGAACATTAATCATGCCCTTTCCGTACAATCTGACTTCTCGATTGGTCAATCTATGCTTCAGGTTGACCATATTATTGAGAAAGCAAAGGAGCTGGGTTATCAATCGGTCGCTGTGGTTGATGACATGAGCGTTCATGCGCTTATTCAATTCACATACAAGGCTGAGAAAGAAGGTATCAAACCTATAACTGGCGTTCGTGTGCGAGTTTATGACGACCCTACCTATCGTCGACCTTCAAGAACATCACAAGAGATTCCTAAAGAAAACCCGTGGTTCATTTGTAAGGTTTTCGCGAAAACCGAGGTGGGATTCAAAGGGTTGCTTAGGCTATTAACCGAAGCGAATACTCCAGAGCGATTCTATTACAATCCTCGTTCATGCCTTAAAGACCTTCTCGAGCTAGAGGATGTGATTGTTACGACGGGCGATATGTTCGGTATGTTTAGTCATCCGAACTACGAAAAGATTGCACGTCAATTAAAGTCTACCTTTGGCGATGATTTCTACGCAGAGCTGTGCCCTATAAACACACCATTGTTTGACAAGATGAATAAGCGTGCAATTGAGCTTGTCAGCACAATGGGTTACAAACCTCTTGTCACCTACCCTTTTCGCTATTCAGATAACGCAGACGCGAATACGATGGATGTAATGAGTGCGATTGCTACAAACACGCAATTAGATGCCTCTTTCCGTAGTCGTCAGTATGTTAAAGAATTTGCATTCGTTGGCCCAAATGTAATTATCGACCGCACAAAGGCAGCAATCGCACGCGGTGTTAAGTTCAATCGAACCATGTTAGATCCAAAAGCCGTAACAGCAATTTGGTCTACAGGTATCAAAAATTGCGATGAGATTGTTCAAAAGTGCCAGTACAAGTTTGAAAAACAATCAATTTCTCTTCCAAAATTAGCAGACGATGAGTTCAAGAAGTTATGCGATTTGTGTGTAGCGGGCTGGAAAAAACGATTTAGCAAACCCGTCTTAGGCTATTTGCCCACTAAACAGCAACTCGATACTGATTATAAAGATCGCTTAGGCTATGAGTTAAGAACGCTCAAAAATATGGGTTTTGAGTCCTACTTCTTAATGGTTGAGGATCTTGTAACGTGGGCCAAGAACAACGGTGTAATTGTAGGACCCGGTCGTGGTTCGGTTGGTGGTTCATTGGTTGCTTACCTTATTGGCATCACGGACGTAGACCCTATTCGCTTTGGTTTGATCTTCGAGCGTTTTATTAACCCTGAGCGACTAGATTTGCCCGATGCTGACCTTGACTTTGCCTCTTCGCGTCGTCACAAAGTTGTTGAATACCTCATTGATAAATACGGGAAAGAATACGTTGCGGGTATTTCCAACTACTCAACATTAGCTTCGGCTTCAGCATTACGTGATGTCGGTCGTTTAAGCGGTTTAACACCTCTTGAATTAACGGCGTCTAAATTCGTGCTTAAAGATCACGGTCAAACAATGTCGCTTGAAGAGTCAGCTAAAGCGGTTCCTGAATTAGACAAATTTAAAAAAGCGCATCCTGAAATTTGGAAGCATGCTGTTAAATTGGCGGGAACAATGAAGTCGTTCGGTCAACACGCTGCCGGTATTGTTGTAGCGGGTGAACCAATTGTGAACCGTGCTGTTTTGGAGCGTCGATCTGAAGGCACGGTCGTAAACTGGGATAAGCGAGTGGTTGAAGACTGTGGCTTAGTAAAAATGGACTTACTGGGTTTGTCCACCTTAGACACGCTTAATATTGCCCGTGACTACATCAAAGAACGTCATGGCATCTATCTAAACTACTTAGAAATTCCTTTAGATGATGCTAAGACCTTGCAAGCGTTTGCAAACGGTAATACTACAGGCGTTTTCCAGTTCGAATCAGGTGGTATGAAACAGCTGCTAAAAGATATCGCAAAGGGTGGCTCAATGACCTTTGATGATATTTCAGCTGCAACCGCTTTGTATCGTCCGGGGCCTATGGATTCAGGACTTTTAGACGATTACGTTGCAACCCGTCAAGGTATGCGTTCAGTCAGCTACGATCATCCAAATATGATTGACGCACTCAAAGACACTTTAGGCGTCATTATCTATCAAGAACAGGTAATGAAAGTCTCTGTGGACTTTGCAGGTTTTACAAACGCTGAAGCGGACAAACTCCGTAAAGCGATGGGTAAAAAGAACGTCGACGAAATGAACAAGATGCGTCAAAAGTTCATTGACGGCGCAGTTGCAAAATCAGGAGTAGAACCAGGAGAGGCTGGACGAATTTTTGATAAGATCGAAGCCTTTGCTGGCTATGGTTTCAACAAATCTCACTCAGTTGAGTATTCAATCATTTCTGTATGGTGTGCTTATGTTCGCGTCCACTATCCAGCTGAATATTTTGCTGCATCTTTATCAATCGTAGATGAGGATAAATTGAAAGGTTTGGTGAAGGATGCTCGCGAATGCGGTATCGAAGTTTTACCGCCAGACATTAACCTTTCTTCTGACCGTTACACCATCTTAGACAATCACAATATTCTTGCACCGTTTAACGCTGTTAAGGGCGTATCAGAGACGACGGCACGCGCTATCGTGAAGCTACGCGAAAAGAACCGCGATATGAAGATTGTTAAGTACAAACGCAATGAAGAGAAAACGCCTGTTTATGGTTATGACGACGATGCGCCAATTAAAGGTCGCTTTGATAGCTTGTTCGAGTTCCAAGAAGCAGCAGCACAGCCTAAAACTAAGGTAAACTCAAAAGTCGTTGAGTCTCTTAATGCGATTGGCGCTTTAGCGAGCGTAGAGCCATCACAATTACCCGCTCGACACATCGACCGACGCAAAGCTCAAATGGACTTATTGCCCGGAATTGTCATCGATACGGTGAAGGCTGACCGAGTTGCTGATCTAAGCGAAAATCACTTAAAGAGTCGCATCATCATGGTGGCTCAGGAATACAAACAGTGTGATGGCTGCGATTTGAAAGGTAAAAAGCATCCAGTCATGCGTTGTGGTAACAAAGTTAAGTTTATGGTCGTCACAGATTGTCCAAATGTTGATGAGGACAAGCAAGATAAGCTTATGGTAGGTGATGTCTCAACGTATTTGAAGCAAGCAATCAGAGACGCTGGACTAAATCCAAACGACGGTTACTACACTACGATGGTGAAGGCGCGTAAGTCAGATAAATTCCTTTCTAACTCACAAATTAATAATTGTAGTAAGTACTTGGAAGAAGAGATTAATCTTGTTAAGCCAAGCATTATTGTTGCGCTAGGCTCTAGTGTGGCCAAGAAGTTTTTGCCTAGTGTTAAGGGCGGCATTTCAGAGTTAAATGCGACCGCTGTTTATGACACTAACCTTGACGCAACTATTGTCTGTGGCATTAGTCCTGCACAACTACCCTTTGACCCTTCAAAACTACCAGACCTTACTTTAGCCTTCGAAAAAGTAGCAGAAGTATTAAGTTGATTTATTGGAGAAGTCAGTCATGACTGATTGACTTTTCTTTCAATGATTTTATAGTGACACCTTATTTTTAATGTAGAGGTAATTATGACAACTCAAGTGCAAGATTTCACAAGCGAAGCAGATTTAGAAGAGCTATTTCAAGAATTAGACATGCTGGGCGAAAGCACTGCAAGCATAGCTGCTCAACCAACGCCAGCTCCCGCACCAGAGCCACAAGTTCAAGCGGTTCAACAACCTGTAGCTACCCCTACCCCTCAGCCGCAAGTAGTTACTGAAGCACCTGCGCAACCAACCGTCACTACTCCACCGCCAGCTGAAGCGCAAACGCCTCATGCAATGTTTGCGAATATGAATGTTGGTGGAATGCTCAAACAAGCTGAAGGAAAAGTTGAGTTAGATCCAGAAACTCAAACCCCTCCACCACCTCAACAAACAAACCTACAACCACCAGTGCCGGAAAAGGTGGACAATGATCACGATCAAGAAGTTGTTGAGCAAATTTTTTCTTCGACCACTGCTACTGCATCCACCGCTCCTGCTAATCCTAGCGTCGTACCACCTGTCACAGCTGCTCCTAAAGCTCCTGAACCTACTACTTCGGTTCCTGCGCCAAAAACACCAACAGTGGGTCAACAAGCCTCAGCGTCGGGATACAGCGGAACGTTAGGCATCACTTTAGAGAATCTGAAGTATAAACCTGATGTTCGTGCATTCCAGTTAGAAACAGCTATTTCTGACGCCACGATTGATCAGTGTATGACGAACCAACCTTCCTTAATGTCTTACTGGTCAGCGCAGCAGGCGTTGGCAGATCATCAACAGGCATTGGCTAAACGCCAGCTTGACCATGTTGAAGCTACGTTATTTCAGGTTTACCGCAAGGCACTTATTAAGAAAGGAGAGAAACCAACAGAGCGCCTTATTGATGCGTATATTCGCCGTGATGCAATGTGGGAATTGGCTTACGACGTACACGCTACAGCCTCTCAATATGCCAACATTTTGAAAGGTAATGTGTTTGCGCTTGTTCATCGTCGTGACATGTTAATTCAACGCGGCTCTAGTCTACGCGCAGAGTATCAAGGACAGGTTAGAACGCTTAGCGCGCAGAACCATGATGATCATTCAATGGCTGCGTTAGATAATGCTAACCGCGCATTAAATCGTACACATACCCAATAAATTCTATTGAAAAGATCAGTCAGTACTGACTATACTATTACCCGTCAGAACAAGCGAATCGCAGCACGTCGAAATGAAGCGATTCCCGAGTTCTGACAAGCAATCAAGCAACAAAGCAATCAACGCAAAGCTACTCAAGGAAATTGTATCATGACTCAATTCGTTTTAGACCCAGCAAAATTAATGGAAACCGCAGCAAATAAGCAAAATGCTATTCGCTCGCGTGAGAAAACTCTCAAACCTAAAGATGGGTCAAATCGTTTCGTGTTACTTCCGGGGTGGGGTTGGAAACAAGGTAAGCAAGATGTGTGGTTCCATGACTTTGGTATGCACTTTATCAAAGATGCAAATGGTGACTTACAGTCTACTTATGTTTGTTTAGATAAAACTTATGGCAAGGACTGCCCGATCTGCGGAGCTTTAAAACAAGCTGCTAATATGGCTACAACAGAAGCTCAAGTTGAAGCGTTAAAAGAGTGTGGCTCACGTCAGACTTACTTAATGAACGTTTTGGCATTAGATTCTGATCGACCTAACGACCCGCAAATCTTAGAAGTTCCTAAAACAGTGTTTAGCGCAATCTTCGATGTATTGGCTAAATGGGGTAGTCGTTTATTTGATCCTAACGGTTCGCAAGTGATTGTAATTAACCGCAATGGTTCAGGTATGAATACCAAATACACTGTATTGCCAGATGCAGACACTAAACAAATCCAACCACAGGTATATGAAAAACTTAACAACCTAGATGAATATGTACAGCAAGAAAATGATGAACGTTTACAACGCTCATTAGGTCATGTTCAGCAAGTTGTAGGTTTATTACCTCCATCTCAAAACAGCGATACGCCACGTACACCAGCAGCCGCTTTAGGTGTAGGCACTACCGCTCCGCAACAAACTTTCAGTCAAACTGCTGAAGAAATTTCGTATACCGAAGTTACTCAGCCTGCTCAACCTCAAGCAGCTCAACAGCCGCCGATTAACCTTAACACCGACCTCGACGCTTTATTAGACGGCGTTGATGACATTGTGGTTTAACCGTTAATCAACAAGAAAGCCGCCGCAAGGTGGCTTCTTTGTCAGAGGGTATCAATATGCCGCACTTAACTATTTTAATTGATGGTAACTCTATTGGTTACGCAGCTCATCACGCAACAAAATTGTCTTCAGGTGGAATGCAAACTCAGGCGGTGTACGGTTTTTTGCGTACAGTGCGTGAATTGCGTATCCGTAACCCACTAGCAACGATTTATGTGCTTTGGGATGGAAAGGCTCAATTTCGTTATGACCTTTGCCCTGAATACAAAATTAAGCGTGTTGCAGATACACCCGAAAAGATAGCAGATAAAGAGGCTTACAAAGCTCAGATTCCGTTTATCAAAGCGGCCCTGTCTGCATTAGGCGTTGCTCAAATTCTTTCTTACATTCACGAAGCAGATGACTTAGCTGGGATTCTCACAAATCGCATTATGAGCGTGCCAGATCAAGAAATCTTACTTGCTTCAGGTGATGTCGATTGGGTTCAACTCATACGTCGTGGTGTGCGCTGGCAAGACTTACGCGACAAAAACAATGAGAAGGTCATTACCTTTGAAAATTTTGTTGAAAAGACTGGCTATAAAACACCGATTGCATTCTTAGAAGGCAAAGCGCTGCAAGGCGATTCTTCTGACTGTATTCCGGGTGTTGGTGGAATTGGTGAAGGCACAGCGCCATTATTTCTTGCTGAACATGGTTCGGTTGGGAAATTCATTAAACGTTGCGACAGTGGCGAAATTAAGCCAGCCAATAAAGCTCAACGCTCATTGTGGAAAGGTATGTCACCTTACACGAAAAATCAGTGGAAGGATTTGTTCCATTACGTTCATGACGATTCGCTAAGCGAAGAAGACAACGCGAAAGAATGCAAGAAACAACTCAAAAAGCACATGGATGCTTATGAAGGTCAAGGTCGCAAACTCTTCGTCCGAAATATGCAAATCATGCAGCTAATCAAGCCACACCCCTTAGATAAGAAGCAACTCGAAGTCGACAAAGGCAACTTTGACTTAGATAAGTTTATTGATGTCTGCGCCGAGCTGAACTTCTCATCGATTCTGAACGTAATTGACAACTTTGTTCAACCGTTCAAACAAGCACTAACGAACCAAACTAATTGAGACAAAAGACATGACAGCACAATCACAAATCGACGCTTTAAACGATGCATTATTCAAAACAATTGGTGACAACCACACTGGACAAGCGGTTACTCAATGGATTGATACGGGTAACCCTGAACTAAACCGTATTATCTCAGGGCGGTATGATGGCGGTTTGCCATTTGGTCGAATGATTGAGGTGTTTGGTGAGCCTTCTACTGGTAAAACAGCTGACGCAACAGAATGGATGGTTCGAGCGCAGCAAATGGGCGGATGCGCAATCTTTATCGATTGGGAGCGCTCGTTTGATGTTGGTTTAGCTGAAGGGTTTGGCTTGACTACAGAACGTCCTTATTGGATCTACGCGAAGCCTAAAACATGGGAAGAAGGCAACACGCTTGCTGCAAAAGCCTGTCAGTTAATTCGTGCGTCTAAAGCTATTCCAGACGACGCGCCAATTTTGGTTGTGTACGACTCAATTGCGGCTGCAATGCCTAAATCAGTTAATGAAAAAGGTATCGATGAATACACAATGAATGACACGACTGCTTTGGCTCGTGTTACATCGACAACTTTAAAAGCTATGGCCCAATACGCTGAAGACTTTAACGCAACGTTTGTTTACTTGAACCAAATGCGTTTAAAGCCGGGTGTTATGTTTGGTGACCCGCGTACTACACCAGGCGGAAAAGCGATGGAGTTTTACGCTTCAGCTCGTTTAGCGCTTGGTCGTCAAAAGATTATGGACAAAGGTGAAACTGGCGATAAAGAGTTTGTGGGGCAAAACATTTCCGTCCAGTGTGTAAAAACAAAATTTACACGCCCGTTCCAAGAGTGCAACTTGCGCATGATGTACAACGAATTAGATGTAGCTTATTTCGATCACGTTGCCTCTACCCTAGATTTGCTTATTAAACGTGGGTGGGTTGAATACAACAAGCCACGCGTAACTTGGACAGATGGCAAAAAATACTTTGTTAAAGATTTAGTTGCCAAATTAAACGCTGAACCTAATGGCATGGAGCAATTGAAAGCGCTCTTACCCAAGTCCAATAAATAATTCTCAGGAGTATTAGACGAACCGCCCTAAACTAAAAGTGTAAATAACATTTTTATTAGGGCGGTTTTGCTTATGAAACATTACGTTTTGGATTTTGTACCACCACTTCAAGGCATGGATGATCGCTTCAATACGATTCGATTGGGGATTACATGGTCAAAGAAACTTGCCATTGGTGATCGAGTGTATCTCCAAAATTCAAAAACTAAAATGGTCGAAGGTTTAGCGGTTGTTGATCGAGTAATTGTCGGGAAGCTTGGCGAACTATGCGCTTATTACGGTGCTGATAATCACACCGAAGTTGACAGTGACGACAAGTGTAGAAGCGCAGAGCGTCTATATAAATTGACGTTAAAGCTTTACGGGCCACACATCGCAAACGCAATGAAGAAATCAACAGTTATTTATTTAAGGCGGATAGAGTGAGTATAGAATTTAACAAAGAATTTTCCGAAGGAAAGTATAAAGGCGAAACGCCAGCTAGTCTGATTCTCATGCTTCAGAATAATGCAAATTTTGAAGGTGTTGATTATTTACTTTGGCGAAGAAAGAGCTACGGCACCCAAAACCCAGCAGGCTTCAAGTTTTATTATGATGCCATTACTAATGCTTTGATTGACTCAATTGTTTATGAAGTGCCAGCACTGAAGAACAAATACCCTGTAACTGTTTACGCCAAACAAGAAGCTGCCAGCATTATTGATGAATATCAAAAGAAGGTCGAGCAGGAAGAAAAAGAAAGAGTTTTAGAAGAAGAACGCAAAGAGCGTGCTAGACAAGAACATGCCGCACGTTACAAGGGCCAATGGGGGAGCTGGGCGTAATGCTAGAAGAACAGTTGGAGCCAGACCTAAACATTGTTGAGCATCTTTTTCAGCAAGATGATTATGTTTACCGCTTAATGTTTTTGAGCAATTCGAATGGTAGCAAAGTGGCTTTTTTGAAGGGTTTATATAATTGGCAAGATCCACATACGCACCCAATGGAAACAATCCTTTTAACATCTGAAAACACCGAAAGAGACGAGGTGTTTGCCAACGGAACGACGTTCATTGAAGAAATCAAAAGGGATTTGTATGGAAAGGCTGAATATAACTGGTGGACATCACCCGTTTATTTTAACGATAACAGTGAGATGTGTACGTTAGAGGCAAAACTAACCAGAACAATCGGGTCTTATTTGAGAAGAGAGGTTTTGAAGTTCTTTAGAGATCAACCAGTTCCGCAACGCAACAATCCAAATTGGGGAGCATGGTCATGAAATACATCCCGAATCTGAATGCACAGCTTTGCGTCTTAGAGTACCGATTTAGAAACGAGTATGAAAATAGCTGCCTAATGGTTATCTCGACCTTGGACAGAGCTAAAATGGCTTTCGTCAAAGGTCACACACGCAGAGATGTACCGGAATTAGGCCCTCAACAATGGGAAGTGAAACTAGCTAATGATAAAAATAATGAGCGCATCAGATCAGATAGCGAAAGACTGTTTTATCCAAATGTCGGAGAACTGCATAGCTACGCCCTTGATGAAATTCATACCTATATGCGCGAACATAATGGAGTCAAACACAAATGTGAGCGCGAAGAGTACACCGTCTTATTTGATAATAAAGATCAAGCTGGAACGTTAATTGGGAAAATGGAAAAATTCGTTGGAGGTACGAAAACAAGAGATGTTCTTAGTTTTCTTGGTGCTTATGTTGGTGTGGTAGAAAAAGTTACTGTTCAGCCTGAAGCGCCAAAAAGAACAAACCCTAATTGGGGAGCTTGGTCATGAAAAAAGGAATTTTATCAAATGAAATCCAAATCAAAGCTAAAGAGATAGTGGGTTTGGAAGGTTATAGAATTCGACTGGTTCTTTTGTTTAACAATCAGACAAGCACATATCTGATTTTTAAACATGATAGCCGTTTCACATACGAAGTAACTAAAAAGCTTATAAAAGAGGTCGGAACTGACTTTGAGGCAATTAGTAGAATATTTGATGTTGAAGTGTATAGAGCGCTTGAGCAGGCTAATGTAGGAAAAGATGATTATAAAATAGAAATCGCAGAGGGCAAACTTAGCCAAAATGAGTTTGTGTCCGACCCCTCGTTGCTTCAAGTGGTTATTGACAGTCTAATCAATGAGGTTCAAACGCACTTCGGCAAACAAGAGGCTGACGAAGCCTTAGAATATATTGGAATTCGCCAAGTCGAAGTCATTGAGCGCAGAAATACTCCTAATTGGGGAGCATGGTCATGAGAAAACCGCACTCAATCAATGGCAAACAAGTCGGTATGGTTTATACCCAAAACGGCAAATCAATCTACTTGGCCATGCGATCTGGAGCTAAAAATCGCAACATCGATCTAAAGACCAACTCTTGGCTTTTTGAGCCCATCATTATTAGCCACTGTATTAATAATTCAATTGATGCAATTGGGGTAGTTCACCGTGTAAATAAGAAATGCACATACTACCTCACTCCATTAAGCCACTTTATTGAGAACTGCGAACCTCACAGCACATCGAAAGGCTTATTCAAAAGGTTAAATATGAATAAATTCTTAATCAATTCAAACCGTTTTCACGGCAATGTTGAAAAATCCCTCAAAATTAAGTAGCCTATTGTTCAGTCACCAATGACTTACTTTTAAAATGTTCATATCGAAAACAAACTAAAGAGTTTAATGATATGAACATTTCTAACAATCGCACGATTGACCGAACAGCTAAAGCCTTAATTAAGGAAGGTTGGACGTATCGCCAAAGCAAAGGCGGTCACGTTGTCTTGAAAGACCCTGCAACGGGCTTCTCTCTCCCCGCTCCTGTTTCTCCTTCTTGCCATAGAGCCGAGAAAAATTGGCTTTCAGCTGTGAAGAAAATACGACAAGGAGTTCGACCATAATGATTTTGACATCCGCGCTGACATGCCTAGCTTTGAACATTTACCACGAAGCACGAGGTGAACCAAAGCTAGGCAAAGAGTTAGTTGCAATTACCACCCTTAACCGTGCTGAAGGCGACAATAATAAAATTTGTCAGGAAGTCCTTAGAAAACATCAATTCTCGTGGACTACAAGTAAGGTAAGCGGTAGAACGCTCAACAGCAGCGGAAAGCCAAAAGAAAAAGAAGCTTGGGAAGATTCAAAACGAATTGCTGAACAAGCCTTGAATGGTCGATTTTCAGTTCCAGTCCGATACAGCGGTGTTACTCATTTTTGTTCACATCGTAAACGGGGTTGGGAAAAACAACTCAAATATGTTGGTCAAATAGGCAACCATCATTTTTATATGGCAAAATAATCAGTCAGTACTGACTTAATTATGTCTATAATTATCTCACAATTTTGTGGAAACTATATCTATGAAACCTTATGGCATTCAGTCAGATTCGCATCACCATAATTGGAGTGCGTTTTCTCACACCACTTCAGACGGCATTAATAACCGTCTACAAGGGTGTTTAGACGAAGTTCGCCGTCTTGCAGCTGAAGTTAAAAGCGCAGGCGGCAACACTATTTATCACACAGGTGATTTATTTCATGTACGCGGGCAAATTCAACCCTCTGTACTAAACCCCACGCTTGACGTGTACCGCCGTTTAATCGAAGAAGGTTTTGTCATTCGAATATTAGCTGGCAACCACGATCTTGAAGATCGTCATGTCACACGTACTGGCTCTGCAGTAACGGCATTAGAAGGTATCGGCTGTCAGATCGTCAATAAGCCAACCTTATTCGCAGATGACAAAGTGGTGATGATACCGTGGATTGAAAGCGTCAAAGGGCTAAAAGACGAAATCAAAGCCGCTACAGATCAATTGACTAATTCGGGCGAAGACGTAAGTGACTGGACGCTCATGGTTCACGCACCAATTGACGGCGTAATTGTCGGTCTTCCTGATCATGGCTTAACGGCTACTGATCTTGAGGTGTACGGCTTTAAACATGTGTTTAGCGGTCATTACCATCATCACAAGCGACTAAGCGAAACCGTTTATTCGGTTGGCGCTCTGGCTCATTACACATGGTCGGATGTAGGTCACAAAGCAGGGTTCTTAGTTGTAGACGATATGGACGTTCGTTGGTTCAAATCGCATTTGCCTCAGTTTGTAGAAATAGATGGCTCAATGGATGAATTAGATATTCATGCGGTTGTGCCTGGTAATTATGTTCGCGCAAAACTGAAGATCGTTAAACAGATCGAAATTGAGCAGTTCCGCAAGTACCTTACCGATCTTGGCGCTAAGGGCATCACAATCATTGCTTCAAAACCAGTTGCAGACGTTCAGCGTGCAAACGCAGCGGTTAAAGCGGGCGCTTCAATTGAAACGTCCGTCACTCAATTCATTTCAGGTTCACCGTTAAACAGCCCTCAACTCGATGCGCTGTGCCAATCAATTTTGACAGAAGCACGCATGGAGGTTGCTGAGTAATGGAATTTTTAACACTCAAAATTAATAACTTCTTAACGATTGGCGAAGCTCGTCTTGATTTGGCTAATCGTGGTTTATTGTTGGTGCAAGGTGAAAACAAAGATAATACGTCCGCAGACTCTAACGGTTCCGGTAAGTCATCCATTGTTGACGCTTTATGCTGGTGTCTCTACGGAACTACAGCACGAGACGTTACAGGCGATATGGTCATTAATAAGACGGCCAAAAAGGATTGTTCGGTCGAACTCACGATTCATGACAATGGACAGTGTTACAAAATCGCTCGTCACCGCAAACATGCGACACACAAAAACGCATTAATCGTTTTAAAGACAGATATTCACGGCAACGAGTTACCTAACGGCAATATCACAAAAGGCACCGACAAAGAGTCACAAGAGTTGGTGATTGATATCGTCGGCTCTACTCTCGATGTATTTATGTCATCCGTATACGCTGGTCAGGAAATGATGCCTAACCTCCCTGCCCTTACGGATAAAAACTTAAAGGTGCTTATCGAAGAAGCTGCCGGTATTCAAGTTTTAGAACAAGCGCACACGGTCGCAAAACGTAAGTTGGCTGAAGTTAAAGGTAAGCTCTCTAATAAGCTCGCTATTCGCGATAACTTTGCGACGGTACTTGCGACCATGCAAGGGCAATTGGCAGACACTCAAGCGAAACTAGCGCAATTTGACGCAACAAAAGAGTCACGCGCTAAAGTTGTTCTAGCTGAAGTGTTACCGCTGAGACAGGCGGTCGAAAATATCAAAGCGAATATTGGCAAGACCGACATTAATTCTCTTAATGCCGAGAAACAATCAATTGTAGCCGCGATTAATAAAATTGAAGCTATCTCGAATCAAGCTCAACAACTTGGGAAGATCCGCGATGACTTGGGTATGAAGTACCGCATCACTAATAATACTTATATCTCTTTAAATACTAATTTAAATAACTTAGTGACCAAAATTAAAGGCATCGACGGTTTAGTAGGTACGCCTTGTACACAGTGCGGTAAAGAGTATTGCAAGGATGATTTACAGCAAGCGCGAACGGCCCAAATCACACACGCTCAAACGGTCAAGCAAGACACGCTAAATGCCAAAAACGAAATGGAGCAAGCCAAAGAAGCGTTTGAACTGGCTGAAAAGAACCTTGCTGAGTTTGTTCGGAACAACCCACACGATGCCCGTAAGTTATATGCAGATTTAGCAGCTGTTGAAGGCGCAATTACCGCATTCAATTCCTCAAGCGAAGACATCAACCGCAAGATGACGGAAATCGAGCAAATCAAGATGCGTGCAAAAGGGGTTATGACAGAACAAAACCCTTTCAAGGTAATGGAAGCAGATCAACAAGCGAAGATTGCGGATTACGTTAATAAGAACTCTGCAATCGACCAAGAAATTGCGGAGCTTCAAAAAACCGTCGAGCTACACGAACATGCGGTTCAGATCTATGGCCCTTCAGGAGTTCGGGCACACATTCTCGATACTGTTACGCCGTTTTTGAATGAACGTACTGAAGACTATCTCGGCGCACTCACTGACGGCAACACTCATGCTGTTTGGTCAACCTTAACGCTAAACAGCAAAAAAGAACTCAAGGAAAAATTCACCATCGACGTTCGAGACAATACGGGCGGTGAATCATTCAAAGGTTTAAGCGGCGGTGAAAAACGCAAGGTTCGTTTAGCTACCGCTTTGGCCCTTCAAGATCTGGTTGCAAGTCGTGCCTCTAAGCCAATTAGCTTATTTATTGGTGATGAGATCGATGACGCCTTAGATAAATCAGGACTTGAGCGTCTTATGGGTGTGCTTGAGCGCAAAGCTCGAGAGCGAGGAACAGTCATCGTCGTTTCGCATTCTGAATTGCGAGATTGGATTGACGATGTTGTGGTGGTCACTAAAGAAAACGGTTATTCGACCGTAAGCGGTGCAAACCTCGTTTAATCACTTCAAAACATACCGCTAATACGCACTGATTGCGCGTATTAGCGCGTTTTGCGTTAAGGGCATACAAATTCACATATTAAATGCAAGGAGAGCAATTGTGAGTATCAGTGAAGATTTAGAGGAAATCGTCCTCGCACAGCTAGAGCAGGAGGACAAATTAGTTAAGCAGCACATGGAGGCATGCAAGTTAGAAGATTTAGAGCTTGTCGAAAAGGTCAAAGAAATCCTGACCGGAGTTGTAAATCAGATGAACGCTGAATTTGATATGAATCAAGAAGATCCTGAATCTTCTGTTTTGTCATTCGCCAATCAATTCATGTTGATTCAAGGTGGAAACATTCAGGTTCGAAAAATTTTCAAGAGCGGTGCCGATTCATGGTCACAACGTGAGTTCTTAGGGGGTGAAACTTTTCTTTTGTATCAAGCTGGGATTAACGAAACCCTTATAGAGCAAGCAAATCTTTGGACTCAAGAAGGCTTTTTCGACTTAATTCATCTTCGCTTCAAGCCGACATTTGCAGCTGACTTTACAGAAATCATGGTTGATATCTGGCGCGGTCAAGAACTCTTTAACGGATTGAAAGAGACATTGACGGAAGTGTTTGACAGCTTCTCGTTTAGACCCGCGATCAAATCAATCATGGAAGCAAAAACGGAAATTCTCAAGCTCCGCAATGCGCGTGAGCAAAAAATCCTAAGTTTAAGAAAGAACGTTACAGTGTGGTAAAAAATATGAGTAATACATTGAGAGTGGTTGGGATTGATCCAGCGCTGCAAAATATGGGAGTGGTATTTGCAGAAGTTGATTTAACCCAAGAGAACTACTCTTTCAAAGTTGTAGACATGCAGCTATTCCAAACTGAAGGTGAGAGAGTCACTAAAGTTGTGCTTGGTGCAGATGGCAAGAAACGCACTAAGAAAGTTAAACCGAAGACTTTGCGACAAAATTTGGATGATCTTCGCAGATCAAGAGAGTTAGCAGAAGGGCTTGCTGAAGCTTGCTCTAAAGCCGATATCGTTATAGCCGAGATACCCACTGGCTCGCAAGATGCAAGAGGGTGCGTATCATACGGAGTCTGCTTGGGGTTGCTTTCAACTTGTTCCGTTCCCTTTGTTGAAGTTATGCCGAGGGAAGTAAAACTCTCAGGAACTGGCATTGATACAGCCAGTAAAGGCGAAATGATCGAAGCGGCAATAAAGGAGCATCCAGAAGCTGACAAATTCTGGCTTAGACGCAAGCTTAAAGGTGAAATGGTGCTTACTGAAAACAATGAACATTTGGCCGATGCGATTTTTGCCATTAAGGCTGGATTGGCAAAGGAACAGTTTAAAAAGCATGTTGAAACAATCAAGCAGTTAAAAAATACCCAAACGGTTTAAAATTTTAGGCATTAGATCAGTCAGTACTGACTATACTATTAAGGCGGCGATATGTCGCCTTAATATTTTCTTTATTAAGTTTTTGGATCACTAACAGATGAGCAATGATAACTTAAAGCACTTCATGGAGGGGAATGCCGCTCGCATTATCATTCGGTTGAATCCGTTTGAAAGAGATGCTCAAAGCGCATTTGAATTTAGCAAGAGAAAGGCTGAGCATCACGCGATAGATGATGGCTTTATTTCGGCAGAGTGTTTGAAGTGTCATTGTTTTAATGTGGAGCACGAAGTTGTTCGCAATCACATGCTTTGTGATGACGAAGTAAGAACGACATTTAGATGTAATTCCAGAACAATTTTTCGCCCGTCAATGTGCCCCGTTTTAGGTGTCCCAAGCGACCTAACGACAAGTATTGCAAATCTCACATCTCAAATAAGTTCGATGGGTCCATCGATCAAAGCAAGTGCGAGTGCAATAAGTTCGCTGTCTAGTCGAGTTAGTGACTTGTATGTAAGTGATAGAAAAGCCGAATCGTGGGATGGCTATTTTGAAGATTCAGGCATTATCTCTGAGCCAAAACCACCAAAGAAAACGCCAGAAGAGCTACAAAAAGAGCTAGAGGAAGGCTCAGATGAACTGGCGGGCATTACTAAAGATATGCCTCGAAGTGGTGGGGTGGCGTGGTGATAATAATGCACAGACCTCGAAGCATGGGAAGATCAGCATTTCATAAAGAATTTATGGAACAACTTACAAAAGAAAAGTTAAGACAAGGTAAAGATGTTTGGATGACATCTACACCTTCCAAGCAATCACCAAAGGCGATTTACATGGATGAATGCGACTACCAAGATCACATGCTAGATGCTTGGACAAAGGTGATGTTTGCAAACCTTGTCAAAGACGGAAAAGCAGTTGTGACAGTTGATTCCAACGAAGCGGAACCAGAAAAGGTTATTCCGCTTAACTCAGATAAACCCCGAACAAAAGCAATTGTTTGGTAACTCTCGTGGCACAAGCCACACAACGTAACGCAACAAGGAAACAAAATGACCAACCGTGTAACCAAACGCAACGGCTCTACGGAGTCTTTTTCTCATGAAAAAATTGAGAAAGCGGTAATTTGGGCCACAAAAGATACGAATGTGCCACCTCAATTAGTTATTGATAATGCGATTATGCTTATCTATGACGGCATCAAAACAAGCGACATACAAGAAGCGTTAATCAGCGCAGCGTCTAAGTTAACTTCTGCAACCATGACAGATGCTTCATTTGTTGCGGCCCGCTTATTGTTGCTAGATTTGTACAAACATATTTGCGGGGAAAAGGGCAAGGTTGACGGTGGTGGTTTTCAATACCCTCACATCAAAGATTACATTCAGGAAGGTGTAAATAACAAACTTCTTGACCCTGTATTGTTGCAGTCTTACGACTTAGAAAAAATCAACGCCGCAATTAAACCTGAGCGTGATTTGCTGTTTGGTTATCTAGGCTTAGACACGCTGAAAGACCGTTACTTTATTCGCAAAAATCGCGATATCAAGTACGAGAAAGACACGGGCAAACCTTCAGGTGAGATTATCGAATTGCCGCAGCATTTCTGGATGCGTGTTGCAATGGGCGTGGCTATCAAAGAAAAGCCTGAGAATCGTACAGCTCGCGCACTTGAGTACTATGAAATGTATTCGCCTTTAGACTACGTTTCATCAACACCAACATTATTCAATGCCGGAACGCTGCGCCCTCAACTGTCTAGCTGTTACTTAAACCAAGTGTCTGACACGATCACGGCAGAGCTTGGTGACAGCCGCTATGCATCAATTTTTGGCGCGATTGAAGAAACGGCCCTGCTTTCTAAATTTGCTGGTGGTATTGGTACAGACTGGACGCCTGTGCGTGGTGAAAATGAAATCATCATTGGAACCAATGGTATTTCAAGTGGTGTAGTTCCTTACATTAAGGTTCAGAACAACACTGCCGTTGCAGTTAACCAAGGTGGCAAACGCAAAGGATCTGTCGCGCCTTATCTTGAATCTTGGCATCCTGATTTCATGGCATTCTGTGAACTCAAGAAGGAAGCTGGCGATGACCGACTCCGCGCTCATGATACCTTCCCTGCTGCTTGGGTTCCTGATCTGCTTGTAAAACGCAAGGAAGACCCGGAAGCAATGTGGTCGTTCTTCTCTCCACATAAATTCCCTGAACTTCACGAATTGTACGGCGAAGCTTTTGAAACGCGCTATGAAGAACTTGAAGCGTTGAAAGAGTTTGAGTTCCAGTTGCCAGCGCTGAAAGTATGGCGTCATATTCTTTCTAACTTGTTTGAAACGGGCCACCCTTGGATTACATATAAAGACGAAAGTAACCGCCGTAATCCTCAATCGCATGTTGGTGTAATTCATCACAGTAACTTGTGTACTGAAATTACGCTAAATAGCTCTAAAGAAGAAACTGCTGTTTGTAACTTAGGTTCTATTAACTTACCCAAAACAATGAGCGGCCCTAAACCTTTAGAAAAATTGCGTCAAATTGTACGCCTTGCTGTTCGCAATCTTGACTCGGTAATTGATGTCAATTACTACCCTTCAGAGCGTGCTAAGCGTTCTAACTTGCGTCATCGCCCGATTGGTTTAGGTGTGATGGGTTACTACGAGTGGCTTGTGAAGCAGGGCGTTGATTTTGAAAGTGACCAACACCTCGAACAAGCCGATGCTTTATTTGAAGCAATCTCTTATTTCGCAATTGAAGCCTCTGCGGACTTAGCTCAAGAGCTTGGCTCGTACCCATCGTTTGAAGGCTCTAAGTGGTCACAAGGTATCTTGCCAATTGATACCGCTAAAAAGATGGAAGATGGCAAGCCATTCTTTGACCGTCCACGCCGTTTTGATTGGGATGCTTTACGCGAAAAAGTCAAAAAAGGCATGCGTAACTCAAACATCATGGCAATTGCACCTACTGCAACGATTTCGAACATTGCCGGCACAACCCAATGTACAGAAGTGCCGTTCTTGCTTCAGTACTACAAAACCAATTTAGGTGGCGTATACAAAATCGTTGACCCTTCTGTTCGCCATGTTGGTGACAACTTCCACCTTCTTAAAGAAGCGTTCTACGTTGATCAAATGTGGATTATCAAAAGCGCTGCTGTTCGTCAGAAGTGGATTTGCCAATCTCAGTCTACCAACCTGTTTGCAGCACAAGGCACAACTGGTAAAGACCTAGATGTGATGTATTCAAAAGCGTATGAATACGGCTTGAAAACCACCTATTACTTGCGTGGCCAATCAGCAACCAAGGGTTCAGCTTCAGCGAAAGCCGAAGTAATTGAGGCTTTAAAAGCTGCCGCTGCTCAGGTTAGTGTTTTGAGCGATGCGGAAGCCCAACAACAAGCTAAATTATGTTCGATTTTCGAGCCTGATTGCGAAAGCTGCCAATAATTTTAGGTTAATATAGTCAGTCACTACTGACTTATAATACAGGGGTGTTTTAACACCCCTCTTTCATGGAATAAAGAAATGACATACGCAAACCGAATTAATGATCGACGTTTAATTTTGGGTCCAAAGGATGACCTAATGGCGATCAGCCCGATGAAACACACGTGGGCCAGAGACATTCATCAACGCATGAAGGACAACAACTGGTTTCCTGAAGTGGTCGACTTGAGCAATGAAGGCATTTGCTATCGAGACAAGCTTACCGAAGCGGAACGTCGATTGTATGACAAGAGCCTTGCGTTTTTATCGAACCTTGACGGTATCCAATTTCACAATATCAACCAAAATATTGCCAAGCATGTAACCTCTCCTGAAGTTGCTATTTGTTTATCCCGTCAAGCATGGGAAGAAGCAAACCATGTGGAATCTTACGCTAAGCTCGTTGAAACCGTCTCTACAGATCCAATGAGTGTCTATATGACATTTGAGCGTGATGGTATTTTGGCGAAGAAAAACGAGTTTATTTTGCGTCAATCACGTATCTTGGGCGACCAATTTACAGCACGCGGTTTTGGGCTTTCATGTATTTCAAACGTCATGCTTGAGGGTGTTTACTTTTTCTCTGGGTTCTTAGGCTTCTACTTGCTTGCAGATAAAGGCAAAATGCTCGGTTCGGCAGATATGATTCGTTATATCCAGCGTGATGAAGAAGGTACACACCTTGATCTGTTCACCCACATGCTTGATACATTGCGCATCGAAAACTCAGAAATTTTCACAAATTCATTTTGGGACGATACGGCTGAATTAATCGACTCTTCAACCAAAATGGAGATTAGCTGGGGTCAATACGTTCATCAAGGCGTTACCAATCCCGAAGCAATCGAGTTGTATATCAAATCGTTAGCGAATAAGCGTGCCATTCAAATTAATGCACCGTTTGTGCCTTATCCTGGTGTGGTTAATCCGTTTCAGTGGGTAGAAGAATTTTCAAAGCCAAATACCGCCGAGAAGAACTTCTTTGAATCGCGGGTAACTGATTATAAGTCTGGTGGTGCATTAGCATGGTAAAAGAAAAGGCGCATTAAGCGCCTTTTTTATAACTGATGAACATATTGATAGAGGTAGTCGCCTAATGCCTCAGCAATTTCCTTGTGGCCACCGTCTTCGCATGATTGTGCGCTTTCAACAATGTCAACCATCATGTCATCCAGATCTTGATTAGGTTCAATGTAAACGCCTTGCATACGAAGGTAAGTCAACATTACGGTCAATCCTGTTCTTTTATTGCCATCTTTAAATGCGTGTTGCGTGGCAATTGAAATACCATACCATGCCGCAATCACATAAATGTCATTCAAGCCTTCGTAGTAAACGTATTGTTGAACTCTTGCCAAAGCGCTTTCAAGTAGACCGTCATTGGTTGGGCCTCTCAAGCCACCCTGTACGCTATCTAGAATTTCGTTATGAATCGCCTTTACAAGCGCTGCGTTAATTGTAGGTGCCGGATCAAAATCATCCATTATTTATAAGCCAGACGTTCAAGTTCCTCGTGATGATCACGAATAACACTGCGGGCAACGCCACGAACCAAACGCTCAGAAGCAGGCGACTCAGTTAGCCCGATCATGACAGCCGCACGTTCTGAAGCAAGTTTGCGGGCACTCTCAAGAACTTTAGCGCTTTGAGAAGAATCAAGATACTTCATCATTTGCACAGCAGCACCAGTGCTTGCTTTGTCCAATAACAAATCTTCTAGCTGACGATTTTTCTCTTCTTCACTAAGTTGAGAAACTGATTCAAATGCTTTACGCATTTGCTCCATTCTGTCTTCGTACAGCTTGCTTTTACGCTCAGTTAAAAACTCGCTAAATCTTTTCATGTAATTAACCTCATTAACAAACGTCGATCATGTGTCAATTCACTACGGGTCGACCGTATGTCATGGTTCATTTTAACCGTTTATTCGCAAACATAAAACAACTGGCTAAAAATAAGCCTATTTATAGAAAATAATCTCCAAAAGATCAGTCAGTACTGACTATACTTTAACGCTCAGAGAACGAGGGAGGTGACGCCAAGTCACCTCTTTTTAATAGTGAGTGTCAACCAACAATGCAAGTCAAAATTATTGCGGATTCTTGTAGTCATGAAGGGAAACGTATTACGACCTTTCAACTGCGTTACCCGCGTTTTATTCACAGTGAAGTGATGACCCACCGCGTATTTAGTCGCAATGCATCAAGCTCGCGTGCCATCCCTGTAATCAAAATGATCAATCAGGTTGAAGCAAATCCGGCGATGCCTGTTCATTGGGGCAAAAACCAAGCTGGTATGCAGGCTTGGGAAGAAGTGGATGAAGAAACAAAGGAACTTGCTCGTGAAGCTTGGCTAATCGCAGCTAAAAATGCGGTTGAAACAGCGCGATTCATGGCTGTTGATCTCAATCTGCACAAACAAGTTGTTAATCGCATCTTAGAGCCATTCCAATTCATTGAAGTGGTTTTGACGGCGACCAGTTATGACAACTTCTTTGAGCTTCGCCATCACGAAGATGCCGACCCAACTATTTTTGCCTTAACTGCATTGATGAAGGCAGAAATTCAAAAATCAACACCAGTTCTTTTAGGGCCTAACGAATGGCACCTTCCATACATCACAGATAAAGAACGTGAACTTTATCCGATCGAAATTCTGTTGCAAGTATCGGCGGCTCGTTGTTGTCGCGTCTCCTACTTACTACATGACGGCCAAACGCCAAACATCGATAAAGATATTCGCCTTTGTGAAAAGTTAGTTGGTTCTGAACCACTTCACGCCTCTCCTTTTGAACATCAAGCAACACCGGATATTCGAAATCCGTGGTTAGTCAAATTGTTCTGCGGCGAATGGCAAAACAAACATCTGCATGGGAATTTCGATGGCTTTATACAGCATCGGAAATTAATCGAACTTCAATTTAAGGAAGCAGCATGAGCTTTTTGAAATGGTTATTCGGCTCAACTGAGCCAGTACAACAACCACAGGAACAATCAGTCGACTTGATCATTGGAAATATTTCAAAGCAGGTCGAAGAGTTAAACGCTTTGCAAGAGGCGAAATTGCGTGAAGCCAATGGACACGGTGAAGCTGCGGCAAAAATCTTATTCAAACAAGATCAAGCCCATGCTGAAGCTGAGCGCGCAAGTTTGGTAGGCAATGCTTTAAGCAGCCTTATTTCTGTTCCTCAAAATTTAACCATTGAAGATGTAAAGAAGGAAATTAACTAATGGTTCCAGTGGAAGTAAAAATCTTAGATGAGCGCTTGTTAAGTGAATTTGGCGCTCCAGTGTATGCCTCTGAAGGTGCCGCAGGTTTGGATCTTCGTGCGTGTATCGACAAGCCTGAAGTGACCATCATGCCAGGTGAGCAACTTATGGTTGGAACGGGTCTGGCCATCCACCTGAAAAACCCTAACCTTGCCGGACTTCTTATGCCCCGCTCTGGCCTTGGCACCAAGCACCGTATTGTACTTGCGAATACCGTTGGTCTAATGGACTCAGACTATCAGGGTGAAGTTAAGGCTTGTTTAACCAATGAAGGTAGCCAGCCATTTGTTCTAAGAGCCGGTGAGCGTATTGCTCAATATGTTGTTGTGCCTACCTTCCAACTTGCCATGACTGTCGTTGAAGAGTTTGGCGCTTCAACAGAACGCGGTGAAGGCGGCTTCGGAAGCACAGGTACAAAATAATGTTTGGTCTTTGTGGAAGTCACCGTACTGGTAAGACAGCGCTTGCTCAAGCATACGCGGAAAAGCACGGTGCTATTTTTCTAAAAAGTGACATCACAGGATGGCAACGCGAGATTGGGTTTGATTCATCGAATCAGACCTACTCATTTGACGATCGAATGAAGATCCAAGAGCACATGATTACTCGTCTTGAAGACTTATTCGTTGAACACTTCATGGGCGAGAACAGACTCGAACCAGTCATTACAGATCGCACGCCTATTGACCTGATGATGTACACAATCGCTGCTGTTTCAGATGGTTTAAGCGATGAACAGTCTCAGCGCTTGGAAGCGTATTTAAACAAATGCTTTGAAGTTCAAAACAAATATTTCACGGGGGTAATGCTGGTCCAACCGGGTATTCCTTTGGTCGAAAAAGATGGTTCAGCCAAATGCTGTAAAGCTTTTATTGAAAAGCTGAACACGATTGTCTT
>Ga0153918_1000049_pt1 | contig 110053 bp, 114 predicted proteins | sample TSFL002MetaG_FD_104687 | JGI IMG/M metagenome (GOLD analysis project Ga0153918, IMG submission 104687) | Attine ant fungus gardens microbial communities from Florida, USA - TSFL002 MetaG | ecosystem: Host-associated > Fungi > Mycelium > Unclassified | place: USA: Florida, Paynes Creek Historic... | reverse complement strand
TCAGAGAGGGAAGGAAAGGTGAGAGCTTCCCAGCTTAGGAATATCATTTACCGCCTTGGAGCAGCATTGGGGAACTGAAGTATCCAATGCCGTCTATGCTGCGTTACAGCACCGAGCCGACAATATCGTATTTGTCGGGAACTTGGGTGGAACCACGGGTTAATCACACACTCGTCCCTATCTGCGGGACGGGTGTGTTTTTTTATATACAACAATGAATAAGGAGTGTTCTAAAATGAGTAAACATGTACACATTCAGCTTCCGGACGGACAGATCCAGGAATATCCGAAAGGCATCACAATCAAGGAAGCGGCTGGTTCTATCAGTTCCAGTCTGCAAAAGAAGGCGGCCGCAGGTCAGGTCAACGGCAAGCTTGTTGATCTCAGTTTCAAGCTGGAGGAGGATGCTGAGCTTTCGATTGTCACACTCGATTCACAAGAAGGCTTGCAGGTGCTTCGCCACACAACAGCGCACGTGCTGGCCCAAGCAGTAAAACGGCTGTACGGCGAAGTGTCATTGGGGGTAGGGCCTGTGATTCTAGACGGCTTCTACTATGACATGAAGCTGGGGGAAAGCTTGGCATCAGGAGACTTAGAGGCCATCGAAAAAGAAATGAAAAACATAATAAATGAGAACCTTGAAATCAAACGTATAGAGGTTTCTTACGAAGAAGCTGAAGAGCTGTTTGCACAAAAAGAAGAGCGGCTCAAGCTTGAGATTTTAAAGAATATTCCGCGCGGGGAGGATATCACACTGTACCAGCAAGGGGAATTCGTTGACCTGTGCCGCGGGCCGCATCTTCCTTCTACAGGGATGATCAAGGCGTTCAAACTGACAAGAGTATCAGGCGCTTATTGGCGCGGAGACAGCAAAAATGAAGTCCTGCAGCGGGTGTACGGGGTTGCGTTTCAAAAGAAAAAAGATTTGGATGCGCACCTGCATATGCTGGAAGAAGCGGCAAAACGAGACCATCGCAAGCTCGGCAAACAGTTAGGGCTGTTTATGTTTTCTGAAGAGGCGCCGGGGATGCCGTTTTATTTGCCGAAAGGGCAGATTGTCCGCAATGAGCTGGAGCGCTTCTCGCGTGAGCTGCAAACAAATGCCGGCTACGATGAGGTGCGTACGCCATTTATGATGAATCAGCGGTTATGGGAGCAGTCAGGCCATTGGGACCATTATCGCGACAATATGTACTTTTCAGAAGTGGATGATACAAGATTCGCAATGAAGCCGATGAATTGCCCCGGCCATATGCTCATCTTTAAAAACAGCCTGTATTCTTATCGGGACCTGCCGATTCGCATGGCGGAATTCGGACAGGTGCACCGCAATGAATACAGCGGCGCTTTAAACGGAATGCTTCGCGTTCGGACGTTCTGTCAGGATGACGCCCATATTTTCGTTCGGGAGGATCAGATTGAGAGTGAGATCAAAGAAGCGATTCGGCTGATTGATGAGGTATATCGGACATTTGGTTTCGAGTATTCAGTTGAGCTTTCGACTCGACCGGAGGATTCATTAGGCGATGACAGCCTTTGGGAAGCGTCGGAATGTGCCTTAGCACGCGTCCTTGAGGAGCTTGGCCTCTCTTATGAGATCAATGAAGGCGATGGGGCGTTTTACGGGCCGAAAATTGATTTCCACATAAAAGATGCCCTGAAACGGAGCCACCAATGCGCGACAATTCAGCTTGATTTTCAAATGCCGGAAAAATTTGATTTAACATATATCAACGAACTCAATGAGAAGGTTCGTCCCGTTGTCATCCACAGAGCGGTTTTCGGCTCAATCGACCGTTTCTTCGGCATTTTGATCGAGCATTACGGCGGGGCTTTTCCAGTCTGGCTCGCACCGATCCAGGTTCAAATCGTACCGGTTTCGCACGTTCACTTAGACTATTGCAGAAAAGTGCAGGCAGAGCTGAAGCAGGTGGGGATAAGAGCCGGCATTGATGAGCGCAATGAGAAGCTGGGCTATAAAATCAGAGAATCGCAGGTGCAGAAAATCCCGTACGTGCTGGTGCTTGGAGATCATGAGGAGCAGGAGAATGCGGTAAACGTCCGCCGATTCGGACATCAGCAGAATGAACACGTTCCTTTTCAGACATTTAAAGATGAGCTTGTGAAACAGGTGGAAAATCGAGGCATGTAGGATAAAAGCTTTGAATTCACATTTTGCTTTTTTGACTTTCCCTATTCGGAATCAGTAAAATAATAAGTAAATCATATCGTTCGTATGTTATGAATGCATCTCGAAATGGGGAAATTTACATGGACCATGACAAACTGGAAGCAAATTTGCTGGATCACGCACTTACAAAATATTTGAAAAGCACGAAGCAATTAGATGAAGCCACCGTTCCGAAACACGTGAATAATGTAAGAGGATTTATTCTGCGGATCATATACAGACATGGGAGCTGCACCATAAAGGATATTTTGAAGGAGGTCACACTGTCTCCCTCTGCCACGACCACAGCTCTGAATCATTTAGAGCAGGAAGGGTTTATTGAGAGATCCAGAAATAATAATGACCGCCGCACTGTATGGATTACGCTTTCTGAATCGGGCCGGGGAGCGGCTGAACAAATGATCGAAAACCGCCAGCAACTGATTGACGGCATGTTTGAACGTTTAACAGCTGAAGAGAAAAAGACGTTCTTGGCGATTATTGCGAAGCTGGCTCAATAGGGATAATAAAAGCCGGTGCGCGAAGCGCCGGCTTTATAGAGATTATTCCATATCGCTCAGGCGTTTGCCTGCGACGGCATAATGGTCTTTTCTCATTTCTTCTATAAAGACAACAATTTTTTCTTCAGAAGCGCCAGTTGTTTCCTTTACGGCTTCTGTTACTTTCTCGACAAGATTGCGTTTTTGCTCGTCTGTACGGCCTTCGAGCATTTTGACAGTTACGTATGGCATGGGTGCTGAATCCTCCTTTATCTCGTTTCCTCTCTTTAGAAAAAGAGGCTTCTTATAGTATACTGAATAAAGTAAATTCTTGCATTTTGAGAAAGAGGGATATCTCACTTGGACCGTTTTTTATATTATCCGTTATCTTTAATGCCATACCTCGTCATCACGCTAATTGTGTCGTTTACGATGCACGAGCTTGCCCACGCTTATGTCGCATACAAATTCGGTGACGATACGGCGAAAAAACAAGGAAGACTGACGCTGAATCCCATTAAACACCTTGATCCGTTCGGAACCATTTTGATTTTGGTGGCCGGCTTCGGGTGGGCGCGCCCCATTCCCGTGAATCGCCGCTTCTTTAAGAAGCCTCGGCTTGCCGGTGTGCTCGTATCTATAGCCGGGCCCGTCAGTAACCTGATTCTTGCGTTTATTGGTTTCTTTTTGTTAGTGTTGATGCATGCGTACGGAATGGAAATGCTTGCGGCGTTCAGCACGGGGCTGGATCAGTTTTTTTCTATTTGGATACAGCTGAATCTTGTCTTGTTTTTATTTAATCTGCTGCCGCTTCCTCCGCTCGATGGCTATCGAATTATAGAAGATCTCGTTCCGCCGGGCGTGCGTGCCAAAATGACGCAGGCGGAGAGCTACGGCTTTATCGTGTTTTTGGTGCTGTTTGTGACACCGCTCGGATCTTACGTGCTGTGGCCGATGCTCAATGCAGGAAGAGATTCGATTTTAAAGCTGTTTTCAGCGATATTTCAACCGCTTTTGTAGGAGGTAGAACTTCATGGAAGAAAAAAAGAAAAAATCAATCGGGTTTAATATTATCAAAAGTGATCCGACAGACGGACACGGCGGTTTTGGCGTAGGGGCACTCAGCCTTGATAACATTTCTCCCGTATTCGTTGATGTAGAGGAAAAAGAAGCGTTCGTAGACATCGGCGCTATGCATGCCCGCAGCACCGTTGAAAAAGGAATTAAATTTCTCCCGAATAAAGAAGAAGTGCCGAACGGAAAACCATACTGGCTTGTGTGGGTAACGATTGACAGAAGAGAAGAGGGGCCTTATTACGCTGGTGTGACAGCCTGTGAAATGACGGTCGACAGAAGTATCAGAAGAGGCTACAAGTCGCTGCCTGAGCATGTGAATTTGATGGATAAATCCATGAAACGGAAAATCATCGTTGATAAAATGGACGACAGCTCGAAGCGTGTACTAGGCGAATTTCTGAAAAAGCATGATCAGGGCCTATGGGACCGTTCCTCAGATGAATTAAAAACAAGCCTGCTTCCGGAAGATAATTAATTTGTGAATTTTCTGTGAACTTTTAAAGTATTTGAGATATTTTTCGTAAACATTGAGTAAACTGGTGATACAGAAATAGGACATGGAAAATCCCGAGCCGAAACAAGACTCGGGGTTTTTCATTTTTAGGGGGATATGATGTACGAAACCATTCGAGTCGGCGATTGGTTGATAAAAGCCGACGTGGAAGAAACGAGAAAGCAATATGAGAAAGATATAGAGGATATGTGTGTATGCGGTAACTGTCTTAACTATTACGAGGCAGTGAATGAACTGCCAGTCCAAAAAGCACAAGTATTAGAAAGTTTCGGCCTCATTCCGTCCAAATGCACAGATATAAATTATCATGGGGTAAAAGATCATCTGCACTTTTATATAGCGAGTTATTTTATAGTAGGCCGTATTGTTGAAGGAAAACAAGAATGGAATCCGAAAAAGATTGATTTCTCGTGGCATATTTCATTTTCAGTGCCGCAACACCAAATTTACATTCCTAAGGGTTTTCCAAAACCAATTATTCAGCTCGATTGTGTTACGCTTCTTCCATGGGTCATTGACCAACCATACGAATAACCCGGCCTCCGAGGAGCCGGGTTATTTTCAATGATGTCGCCCCAGCCATTTGTCCCACCACTTTTTCTCGGAAGCGGGCTTTTCTTTGGATGGAAGCCGGTCTTTTGTTTGTTTTGCGGGTTCTGCCCCGTAGCACACGTTTGCGGGTTCTGTCCCTTTCACAAAATATGTGTAATGCTTAGCGGCGCAGCCGGGACCTGATGAGTAGCCTGTTTCCGGATCAATGTACACACCGGTTACGCCTTTTGGCGGCTTGAACGCGGTTTCCGGTTCGCCTTTGAGCGCGTCCTCCATGAAGTCCGCCCAAATGGTTTTAGCATAGCTTTTTTCTTCGACCGAGTCGATGGTGCTGTTTTTGTCATAGCCGGTCCAAACACCGGCGGCCAGCTTCGGATTGAAGCCGATCATCCAGCTGTCTGCGCTGGTGGTTCCTGATTTTCCGGCATACGTTCTTGTCAGGCGGTTGGCTATCGTTCGTCCCGTAACCGACGTATATCCATTTAAATCGGTATCAAACATGCCTGTCATCATACTCGCTGTGACAAAAGCGGCTTTTTCATCAAGCACCTGTTTATGCTGATTCGGGTTTTCGTACAGCACGTGGCCGGCTGCGTCCGTTACCCTTGAAATAAAAGTCGGTTCGATTTTCTTTCCGCCATTTGCGAGCATGGCATAGGCGTTGACCATCTCAATCGGACGCACGGGTTCGGTGCCGAGTGCCAGAGACGGCAGTGCTTGAAGATGGGCGGTAATGCCGAATTCCTTTGCCGTCTTTACAAGTTTGTTCGTGCCGAGAAAAAGATGCGTTTTCACAGCGTAAATATTGTCTGAAAGCGCCAGCGCCTGCAGAAGCGTAATCGGCTTGTTGGCATAGTATCCGTTATAGTTGCTTGGAGAATAGGTTTCTCCCTTTGCATCAATTTGAAACTCGGTTTCTTCGCTTTTCATCAAAGTGACTGGCGTAAATCCGCTCTGAATCGCTTTATAGTACAGCAACGGCTTGATCGTCGAAGCAGGCTGGCGCTTCGCCTGTGTCGTCCGGTCAAACGGGCTTTTTTGATAATCCCTGCCGCCGACAAGGGCGAGAACGTTTCCGGTGCGGGGATCAATGGCTGAAAACCCGACTTGAATGTCAGATCCCGCGTTAACCGTTTCGGTAATGGTCTCCTCGGCGATGCGCTGCATCCGTTTATCTACCGTTGTATAGACGTTTAACCCGCTCGTTTCAATTTGCTCCCGTGTCATGCCGAGCTTTTTTTCCAGCTCTCTCATCGCATTGTCGTAGAAATAAGGAGCCTTTCTCTTGGAAACTTGTTTATTCAAAGGCTGATAGGAAAGAGGTTCCTTGATCAATTCATCCGCTTTCTTTTGGCTGATCATCTGCTGCTTTTCCATCATCCGCACAATCGTTTTCTGGCGTTCCTTGGCCTTCGTCTCATTGACATACGGTGAATAGCCGGAAGGGCCTTTCGGGATTCCTGCCAAAAGCGCCGCCTCCGCATCCGTCAGGTTTTTGGCATGCTTGCCGAAATACAGGCGGGAAGCTGCTTCAATGCCGTAGGCGCCGTGGCCGTAGTAAATCGTATTTAAATAGCCTTCTAATATCTCGTCCTTAGAATAGTTTTGTTCCAGACGGATCGTGTAGAACGCCTCATTCCATTTCCGTTTCCACGTTTTGTCGTGTTCAAGGTATAAATTTCTGGCATATTGCTGGGTGATGGTGCTTGCACCCTGAACTTTGGCAAATGCTTTCAGGTCAGCAAGCGCCGCGCCGGCCATGCGTTTATAATCAAAGCCGTGATGATCGTAGAAATTCTGGTCTTCAATCGCCACTGTCGCTTTTACGATCGTCGGATTCATGTCCTTTAAGGGGACCCAATAGCGCTTTTCGCCGTAGTTCGTTTCCCCGAGCTTTGAGCCGTCACTCGCATACAAAATCGTGGATTGCGGCACTTGCACCGAGGGAGCGCCCTGGTATTTGGCTATCAAAATGACAGTCATAAACACGGCAGCTGCCGCCAAGACCGCAAAAGCCCCTAAAAAGATAAAGGCGCGAACGGTTTTCAGCGTCAGTCTCAGCCGTTTATTTGTCATTGCATCCACAACGGGTTTCCCCCTTTTTTTATGTTTCTACTATTATGAGAAAAAAAGATCGTTTTTAAACATCCCAGAACAGGACGCATCTTTACTTTTTCCCCGCCATCCTCTATACTTTTTCCTTAGGTGAAAATGAGATTTCAACCGAGAATAAAAGCTGATTAGACGCTTACAATAAATGAATACAGCCTCGAAAGGGAGATGACAATTGAGCGAACTTTGGTACACAGAGAAGCAGACGAAAAACTTTGGCATTACGATGAAGGTTAACAAGACGTTACATACAGAACAAACGGAGTTTCAGCATTTAGAAATGGTGGAAACAGAAGAGTTCGGCAACATGCTGTTTTTGGACGGCATGGTGATGACATCTGAAAAAGACGAATTCGTTTATCACGAAATGGTGGCGCATGTGCCATTATTTACGCACCCAAATCCGGAGCACGTTCTTGTAGTCGGCGGCGGTGACGGCGGCGTTATCAGAGAAATCCTGAAGCACCCAAGCGTGAAAAAAGCGACACTTGTAGATATTGACGGCAAGGTTATCGAATACTCTAAAAAGTTCCTTCCTTCTATCGCAGGCAAACTGGATGATCCGCGCGTTGATGTGCAGGTAGATGATGGATTTATGCACATTGCAAAATCTGAAAATCAATACGACGTCATCATGGTAGATTCAACTGAACCAGTCGGACCGGCTGTAAACCTGTTTACAAAAGGATTCTACGCAGGAATCGCAAAAGCGCTGAAAGAAGACGGTATTTTCGTTGCGCAGACGGACAACCCATGGTTTACACCGGAATTAATCACAAATGTACAGCGCGACGTGAAGGAAATCTTCCCGATTACGAAGCTGTATACGGCGAACATTCCGACATATCCAAGCGGTTTGTGGACATTTACAATTGGCTCGAAAAAATATGATCCGCTTGCAGTGGAAGACAGCCGTTTCTTCGATATTGAGACGAAATATTACACAAAAGATATTCATAAAGCGGCGTTTGTTCTGCCGAAATTTGTGAGTGACCTGATTAAATAATGAAGGTATGGCGCAGGAGCGAATCTTGCGCTTTTTTACAGGAAAGCGAGGGTATTATAGATGAGATTTGATGAAGCTTATTCAGGAAAAGTATTTATCGCGAGCCGTCCCGAGTGGGAAGAGGCGGACGCCATTCTTTACGGCATGCCGATGGACTGGACAGTCAGCTATCGCCCGGGCTCACGCTTTGGTCCAAGCAGAATCCGTGAGGTGTCAATCGGCCTTGAGGAATACAGCCCATATTTAGACCGCGATCTGGCTGACTTGAACTTCTTTGACGCCGGCGACATTCCGCTGCCGTTCGGAAATCCGCAGCGAAGCCTGGATATGATTGAAGAGTACGTGGACAGCATTTTAGAAAAAGGGAAGTTCCCAATGGGTATGGGCGGTGAGCACCTCGTGTCATGGCCTGTCATTAAAGCGATGTACAAGAAATACCCAGACCTTGCGATCATCCATTTTGACGCACATACAGATCTTCGTGTTGATTATGAGGGAGAACCGCTTTCTCACTCCACGCCGATCCGTAAGGCGGCAGAATTGATCGGACCGCACAATGTGTATTCATTCGGAATCCGTTCCGGCATGAAAGAAGAGTTTGAATGGGCAAAGGAAAACGGCATGCACATCTCAAAATTTGAAGTGCTTGAACCGCTGAAAGAAGTGCTTCCGAAGCTGGCGGGCCGTCCGGTTTATGTCACAATCGACATTGACGTATTAGACCCTGCACACGCACCGGGTACAGGAACGGTTGACGCCGGCGGCATCACGTCTAAAGAACTGCTTGCATCCGTCCATGAAATTGCGCGTTCAGAGGTAAACGTAAAGGGCGCTGATTTAGTGGAAGTCGCGCCGGTATACGACCACTCAGAGCAAACGGCAAACACAGCCAGCAAAATCATCCGTGAAATGCTGCTTGGGTTTGTGAAATAAGTAAACATCCAGACGATGTCTGGATGTTTTTTTATTCCCAGTCTTTACAAACATCAATCCATGCTTTTGAGAAAGAAAATTCGGATAATTCTCCTCAATAGCGGAGTTTCTGCTGCCGCATGCGAGGAAAACAGTCTAAAACCGTTTCAGCGATACATCTAGATAAACCTCAAGATCATGAGCCAACCCAAATGGGCAAACACCTCCAATTTCATGGCCTGTCTGCTCCAGTACCTCATTAGGAGAGAGCATTCTTGCTTTAAAGCCAAATGTTTGCCTGAACTTTTTGTTATTAATCTTGGCATCGCCGGCTGCCACAATCAGAATCGCCTGATCTCCTTCCCCTCTGAAGGACAGGGTCTTGGCGATTCTAGTCGGGCTTACGCCGATCGTCTCAGCTGTCTGTTCAACACTGTCGCGCTCGACGTTTCGAACTCCGTCACATCATTTTCTCGATTCCACTGTGTAAAGTGGGTTCTCACACTTTACAGAGACATGCTGCATTTCCACTCTCTTCAAGATTAATGAAAAAAATCATAGCATGAATTGGGAGATTGGGTAAAGAGGGGACAAAAAAAACCGCCGATGGACGGCGGTTTAGATCATGGCGCGTTGCGCAACATCAAAATGTTCTGTTGATGAATTTGATACTTCGACTGTGATAAATACAGCACTCACAGCTAAACAAGCGAGTAATAATTTATACTTCCATTTCATATAAATTCACCCCCCCTTGAATGTGCTGTCTTGCTTCTTCAACCTTTAAAAAGTAATGAGATGCTTTTTTGTAATTTTCCTGTTGATGATAATATTTAGCAACATCAAGTGCGAAGTCCTCAATATCTGCATACATCATTTTACTTTCAAGAAAAACAAAACATTTTTCTATCCGTTCCTCATCTGGTCCAGACAAGTATAAAGATTCCAAAAATTCAAACTCCGTTAGATACACGGTATCTCCCGCAGCTGCAGAATACTCTTTTCCTTTTTTATGATATTCACAGGCGTTATCAATCTTACCTAATTTAAAATAAATTTGTGTAATTAGGAAAAAAGCTTGTGGCAGTGAAGGGAGCATTTTAGATCCTTCAAATACTTGAATAGATTTTTTTACATACTCTATCGCTGATTCAAAACTGTTTTGGTTTTGCTTGCAGAGTGCTATGTTATAAAGTGTTCTTCCCATTAATTGGGGCTGCTGCTCTGTTTTTGCAAGTGTAAAGGCTTTTTGAAAATGGGCAATCGCTTTTTCGTATTGTTTTAAATCCAAAAAGTTGGCTCCGAATAAGGACTGGCATTGAATCATTCTGATATCATATGTAGTCTGTTCACTGTATATTTCGAATGCTTGACGTGCATAGTCCATGGAGACATAAGTTTGTTTCATATAATAATAGACTTCTGACATTTTGAAAAAGAATTCAGCTTTATCGATTTTATCTTTCACAAAAACCAGCTTGCTCTCAGCTTTTTTAAAGAATTGAATGGCTAATACATATTCACGGCGATCCAGCTCATACATGCCTCTGAAGAAATTAAAATAGTACTCAAGCAGACCAGTTAAACGAGCCTGTTTTTTATCAATCTCAAGCAGCAGATCAGACAGTCTCGGCTGTTCCTCAATCCTCATTTTTTCTAACGGTTCAAGGTACTCAAGCATCAGGTTGTGCCGAAACTCCATCAGTGAATAGTACAAATGAAGGTCTTGATCTTCTTCCATTTGATCCAGCTCTTGCTTGATTTCTCGTCGCAAATATTCTGCATCGGGTATGCTAAATCGGCGTATGTACATATACCATTCGTTAATCTTTTCTCCGATGGAAGAAGAAGATATGACACCTGTCACGTTTGCAAATCCCTCCCTTCATAATTCTATATATGTCATATTTTATCATCAACATTCTTGTGAGAAGCGCAAAAAAACCGCAATTTTTTCTTTCGTTACACCGCATGTTTGGAGATATATTTTCAAAAAGAAGCGTTTACCCTCAGCAATTTGTACAAGCAAACACGTTACTCTTCCATATTCTGTTATATCTGCGTGAGCAGTGTATGTCTGAAAAGGAAGTGAAGGAATGAGAAAAAATAAGCTTTCCTTTAAAGAAAAAGCAGGAGCAGAACAAGAAGAGTGCTTATGTTTTTGTGAGGGAGAAGCAAGCCGAGAAGCTATGTTTCAAGCGCCGATTGAATTACCTGAAGGATTTGTCGTTGATCCGGCTGAAGCTGTTGCAAACGTGACGTGGAATGCAGACAGCCTTTCTTGTGTCAGTGACCGTTGCTTAATTCAAACGGGGCCAGAGCCTGATGAGGTCGGTGTTCAATTTGCAGTGCGCCTGCAGGGAACCGTTACGCTACTCGTCAGTGTCTCACCTGTGCGAAATCAATATGGACAAGGGGACGGGGCTGTTTCCGTCATTCACAATGCAGAAATCGATCAAGTCGTCTATTATTCCGATGAACCGGATGATTGCCCGGATATCAGTGACATCACGATTGAGAACCTTGTTGTTGTTCCGCCGTTTTACGGCAGTCCTTTATCGGTGACGGGGACGATTGTGCTTGTACCGGAGCCGGAACCCGTCTACGCGTTTACAGCGAATCCAAATGATCAATCAGTTTCTGTGATTAATACAAACACCCATACTGTTGTGACAACGATTGCTCTTCCGTACAATCCGGCAGGTATTGAAATTACGCCAGATAAAAGCGCTGTGTTTGTCTTACATCCCAACAATAATGTGATTTCTGTCATCGATTATGACACATTAACAGTGACAGCAACTATATTGCTGGATCAGCCGCCTCGATTGATTAGATTTATCCCTAATCATGAGTTTGCTTATGTTTTCACCGGTACTGCGGTTTATGTGATTGGAATTGATACGTTAACTGTGGATAGGTCGATTCCTGTGGAAGGATATGATGTTGCAATCGATCCCAATGGGTTATTCGCCTATGTTCTGAATTTTGGATTAGTGCAAAAAGTGGACCTATTCACTGGTGAAGTCATAGGAACGATTGAACGAGATCTTATCGTATCATCCATAGAAACAGATTCTCTGGAGAGGTATGCGTATGTGTTAGAACAAGAATTCTTATTCAATTATTTGACGGTTATTGATTTAAATACGTTTACGATCAGCAATACCCAAGAACTGGAGCCTGACGGCCAATATGTAATGTTTACGAGTGGATCAGAGGTGTATTTATATGACAGCTTCACTGGCAATTTGTATTCTGTCAGTCCGAATGGAGCAGGCGTTATAGGAAATGTTCCGCAGTCGGCAAGAGACTTTGCGTTTACCCCGAATGGCAAATTTCTGTATGCAACCCATTTTTCAGAGCAGAACATCACTGTTTACAACACGGATGATTATTCTGTGGAAACTGTCATATCTCTTGGGGTTTCACCGGGAGCTATTGCGATCTAATCAACTGAATGCTGTGCATTTTTAAAAGGACGTGAAATCATGAAAAAGAATGATCTTTCTGCTTTACAGGAAAATTGTTTCTGTTTTTGTGATGAGGAAATTAGCCGAGAAGCGCCGTTTCAAGTGCCGATAGATATCCCTGAGGGCTTCAAGGTTGATTCGGCCGAAGCGTCAGCGGCTGTTACATGGAGTACAGACAATGTGTCCTGTATCAGTGAGCCTTGCTTAATCCAGACTGGGCCGGAACCAGAAGATATCGGTGTTCGATATGCTGTGAGAGTACAAGGGACCATTACGCTTCTTGTCAGTGTGTCGCCTGTACGAAATCAATATGGACAAGGCAATGGGGCGGTTTCTGTGATTCATACTGAAGAGATTGATCAAGTTGTTTATTATGCAGCACAGTCTGGCCGCTGTCCTGATTTCAGTCAAATAACAGTGGAAGATCTGCTCATTGTACCGCCTTTCTACGGCAGTCCGCTTACGGTGACCGGGACACTTGTTTTACCGCCATCACCAGACCCTCAATCGTATGTGTTTACTGCCAATACTGGAGACAGCACGGTTTCGGTTATTGATGCAGATTTAAACACTGTTGTAAAAACAATCTCTTTTTCTGACGTGCCAACTAATCTAGGCGTTACTTTCGATAAAGCATTCACGTATGTCCTCCATGGAAATACCAACCTTGTCTCAGTGATTGATAATAAAACATTAACCATCATAAATACCATTACTGTTGGAGGAGGGCCGAGAAAGATCGAATTTGATCCAACAGATGAGTTCGCATACGTGATGGCCGCCGGATCTATATATGTGATTAACACGGCCTCTCAATCGGTCATTGATGTCATTCCGATACCCGGCGCTTTAGACTTTGCTCTTGATCCGAATGGACAGTATGTCTATACCGCTAATGGAAGCAGTTGGTCGGTTGATAAATATGATGCAAATACTGGGCAGTTGGTAGAAAGTATCATAGATTCATTTGAATTTCCCAGTTTAATTGCAACTCCTTACGCTGGAAATTTTGCGTACGTGTTGAATGGTGAGCTGTGGCCGAAAGGTGTAACGGAGATTAGTTTGTCTCCATTAAGCAGGGGAGGGGACTTCAGCCGTTTATTTGAAACGCTGAGGACGATTGTATTTTCTCTCGATAGCACTAGAGCTTATTTTCTAGAGCCATATAGTGAACCGTTTCTTATTAATAACTTATATGTAGTTAATACGGCCAGACAGAGGATCATTGCAAACGTGTCTCTCCCCGGCGCTTTTGACCTCGCCGTAACGCCGGACAAACAGTATATTTATGCGGCACAGCCCAACGACAATGCTGTGACCGTGTACCGCACAAGTGATTATACAGCCGTGACGGTGATTCCGGTTGGCGCGGGTCCGTCTGCGATTGCGATGTAGCTATTTTATAGATCAAGAGAAGCGGTGCTGCGATAAGAGAATCGTTTATAAATAAATGATCCGATTTGCTGGATGGCAGCCAGGATAATCAGAAACAGCAGTTCACTTATAGTGAAACTGAGCATCCACCAAATCCCGGCTGCTGCCAGCGCTCCCGCAAACACTTTTCTGAACAGGCTGCCGTGCCGGAAAAGCTGCTGCAAATACGTTCGCATGCAAAACAATAAATACAGGATCAATAGCATCGCAAGTCCCATTGAAAGGGCAGGGGGCGTGTGAAGGCGGAAAGGGACGGCTTTAACGATTTCGAACATGCAGCCGAATATGATGACTTGGCACAACACGGCAGCCATCACGTATGTTTGGCGGACGTTTTTATAGCTGTCACGCAGCGATTTGACGTCTTCTGCATATCGGCTGCACAAGTTGTGTTGCTGAAAGTCACAGCAGCTTTGATGAGACTGTGTGAGTTTCTGAAAAGCTGCTGTCATGTTTTTCACAGATTGGGTGACATAGTGAAGATAGAGAAAAGCAGGCAGCATCAGGAGGGCAGCGGTACAAGCCAGCAGTCCGAGCCGCACAGCATCATTGTTGATCATCTGTACATATTGGGCGGCGGCTTCGGCAACGGCCTGAACCCAGCCGAAGGAATAAGCCGCCATACCTATAAGCAGCAATAAAAGGGTAAAGACAGTGTTTTTTTTCATTGTCTGATCGCCTCTTTCTGCGAAACGTGAATGATCGCTTTGTTAGAAGATGCCATTGCATCAATGAGAGACAAGAAAACCTGCGCATCCATATCTTGAATGATGTGGTACATGTCAAGAAACGAGCAATCGCACCTGTCACACTCGGCTGCCCACTCGAAGCATTTACGCACATAATCGCTGTCATAAATGATCGCGTCTGTCAAAGAGTCCTTGCCGTATTGAAGCCAGGCGGCAACCTGTTCTTTCTTCTGTGTGACATAGTATGAAGCCACATCGATATAAGCTGAAGAATGGGTCCCTTGACTGTGAAGGATCAAGAAACCGCCATCCTCATAGATATAAGTCTCGGCTGACAAGCGATCGATTTCCAGACGGTACGTTTGCTGAATCTCTTGAAAAAACGGTGAATCTAATTGAAATAGAATACGAGCCGCGATATCCCAATAAAGCTTTATCGACAACAGATCGTTTTGCCCGGGAAGTGCGCCGATCTGTAATCCGGTCCATGTATCTTCCATCCGCTCCTCATCACCCAGCACCATTTTTTGTGAGAGGGCTGGAGGGCATGCCGGGATGATTTTTCTTTCAGCATGATAATCCGGACGCTTTTCCAGCTGGAGGTGAGGAGGCAAAAGCGTTTCTGTATTTTCTGAGCCTCCAATCAAAAACAGCGTCATCCGATGGGCTTGGTAGGCAGCCTTATAGGCTTTTTGTAAATCACTGATGTCCAGCGCCTCAATATCTTCGATTCTGCCTGCGGGGAAAACGGCAGCTGGTGAGGAGGGAGAAAGCATGCTGATCAGCTGATAATGATATGAGAGCTGATGGTTAAGGTGTGCTGTTTGAATTTCGCTTGTAATCACAGCTTTTTCCTGAGCGACAATCTTCTTGTCAAATGAGTGGTTCCATAAAGCATCAAGCAGGATGGGGATCGTTTGTCTGAGCCGATCCGGTAATGAGGTAAACATGAAATTGGTATCGGTGTAGGTAGTGAATGCGTTTAAAAGCGCGCCATGCGCAAAAAAATCACTGTACAGATTGCGGCCGTTATGCCAGAAGAGAAGATGCTCTAAAAAATGCGCTGTGCCATACGGAAGCAGTGTATCACCGGATTCTGCCCGTATACATACATCCCGGCTTCCAAAATCGATTTTTACATTGCACAGCCGCAGGTGGGCGCGGGGGAATTTCAATCTGAATATTTTTAGTCCGCTGTCTGTGTATCTGATATCGGTTCGTTCATCCAGTTGTTGAAAAAAGGCTTTCTTTTCCATCTCTTCATCCCCTTACTACATGAGCTCCGATATAATTGATGGTCGCTATGAATTGCAATACATCCCGGCATGTAACCGCTGAGATGCCATCCAGCAAGGCTTCTTTCGTGCAGGAGAAGCGGCGCAGGATCCCCATATAGGCCAATAGACCTTCGGGAGAATCGAATTGCAGCAGCAATTCATTGCGTAAAAACTGCTTTGCCTGTTCTAGTTCCTGCTCATTTGTATGAAAAGCTGAGACAGCTTCCAAAACGCGCGGGGGAATGTCTATCTCATGAAGCTGATCTGTACATATTGAAACAAGCAGCAAATTGTTCATGACATCGTAACGGGTGATAACGTGATAGACTGCCAGATCCTTCTCTCTAAAGTACTTGAATAAAGCGGAATGGCCGTACTTTCCCAGTAATCCGTCTATTAGCTGTATTTTGATATAATCGCTGGCATCTTTCATCTCTCCGCAGTCAAATCCGAGTGTCAAGACGGAAGGACCTGCAGCGCTGCGTGTCTCTGTTTCAAAAACATGCCGGTTTACGGGTATTCTTCCGGACGTTACAGCGGACGTTTGCGGGGCATGTCCCCGAACATCACATGCTTGTACTTGTCCCAATATGTTCAGCTGTTTTTGCTGGGACACTAAATCAACGATAAAGTCCGTTGCGTCGAGAAACCGTTTAGGATGAATCGCCTTTATCCTGTCTCTCCGGCCAAACATGCCTGTGCCGTACATCGGGTTTCCGAAGACCTCCTCAGCCAAGCGCGCCGCCGAGTAGGAGAAAGGATCAGTGAATTTCTTTTCGATTTTCAGCAGCAGCTCATTCCTGGCCTTTTCAACTGCTTCGAATGAAAGAGAAGAAGGGAAAGACAAGTCTGCAAAAGTTTTCATCAGGGCGTCAACATGAAGATTCCCGTTATATAATGGGTGAATCAAACGGGTCCCGCAGGTTTTCAGCTGCTGATCAAAAAAGAGATTCGCTGAGTACATGAAACGGCTGCCGGCAGCATAACCAAAAGCGTCAATGATTTGCTCCTTCAGGTATGCGGCGGCTCCGTAAAAATAAATTGTTTCTTCCTCAGGTTCCGCCGCGCTTTCGATCGGTTTCAGAAAGCTCGCGGCGATTGAAATAGTTGAAAATTGATGAGTCTTCAGCAGGTTAACTTCCAAGCCGTTCTCTTTTGCTTGTATCAAAGAAACCACCATCCTGTTTTTGCAGGTAATAGACTATGACCAGACCGGCTATCGGAATGACCGCCAAGGATACAGCGGTGCCGGCTAATGTGGCTAAGAATAGGGGAAGACAAAACAGATAAGACCGATATTTTGAGAAACCGCTCCATAGCTGCTGCTCCGTCTGCCAGCTGAAGGAGGGCCTTTTTTCATCCGCAGTTAACCTGATAAAAGCTCCCGCCAGCAGCAACTCAATGCACTGCAAAAAAGTGAGAACTGAAATCGGACGGCCGCTGATGAAACCCACAATCATCACGACAAGGAGAAATCCGCCTGCCAATAGGCCTGAATAAAAGCGATATTTCGCCCAAAACATCGTTTTCCGCTTGATCGGAAGCGTGATGAGCAGCATCCGGTCATTTTTTTCAATCGAGTACAAAAGGGCGATCGGCGAGCAGATGAGCAAAAGCGCGGAAATCACGATATAAATCACTTGCTGATTGAAGATGCCGGTATTCATCATCTGGAACGAAAAGAAGCCGCTGAACGCCGCCATTACCGCGTAATTTAACAGCATCGCTTTAGAAGAGATAAATCGGTTCCATTCTCTTTTGTAAAACGAAAATTCAGATCGCCGCATAAATGAATGCATCTTGCCCTGCTGCGGAGGTGCCTGCAGAAAGACAGGAAAGTCAATGATCACCGCCCACAGCATATGCACCGCGCAAAGCGGAAGCGTGGCGGCCGGCATCAAAGCGGCGCTGAGGCATACACAGGCGAATATCGCCGCATGCAGCAGAAACATCAAGTTCTTCTTTTTGACGAAGTGGTTGCTTAGCACAACTCCGAAAATAATGGAGTAAACGGTAAAAAACGAAAACCTGCCGAGCCAAAACAATGTTTGCGCCCCTGACAGCGTTCCGTTTCCAAATAAGAACAGCGGTAAAATAAAAAAGAATAAAGTTCTTCTCAAACAGGTATCGACAAACAAAACGACACTCTGGGCGAGCCAAAAGCTCCGTGAAGAAATCGGCAGCAGGCAGCTCAGTTTCATATAAGATTCCTTCCATTGAGATGTCACAGAAAGAAACACCATATATGCGTTCATTAAGAGAAGCGCGAGTATGATATACGTTTTGCGCAACACCGATTCATCAATGCCGGCCTGGCGAATCAGCCCGATTTCAAACACGGCCAGAATGACAAGGCCTGCGGCAATGCGGATGGCGTCCTTTTTCCCTTGCCGGCTGTAAAGCTGTTTGAACAGCAAAGACATGATGGGGATTATGTTATTCATGGCCGATCACCTCGAAAAATTCCCGCCGCAGATCGGTCTCCTCTCCAATCGGAATGACCTTTTGGATCTGTTTGTTGTGAAGAATAGCCGCGTAATCACAAAATCTTTGCACGACATCGAGCAGATGAGAAGAAAACAAAATGGTCCCGCCTGCTTCACAGTACTCGCGCATTTTCTGATAAAAGACCTCTATCGATTCCACATCCAAACCGACGAGCGGCTCATCCAAAATAAACAGGGGAGCGCGCAGCAATAAGCCTGTCATCAATACAACCTTTTGCCTGTTCCCCAAGGAAAGCTCCGAAATTCTCCTGTTGATGTATTTCGAAAAATGAAAGGCCTCGGCCAAACTGGCAAACTGCTGCTCTGAAAAATCCTTTTGATAAAGCGAATGGACGAAAGACACGTAGTCCTTCGCCGTAATTTCTGTAAATAGCAGCGGATAATCGGCGGCGAAGTAACGGTGAGTCTTCAGCTGATCTGATGTTTTCTGCGGCATGCCGGCCTCCGCTTCAATTCCGCACAGTGTAAAGCGCCCGCTGAAATTGCGGTTCACGCCTGTCAGCGTATTAATCAGTGTCGTTTTTCCGGCGCCGTTTACCCCAAGCAACCCGTAAACGGCGCCTTTTTCTAAATGTAAATCCACTTGTTCTAAGATGACGTTGTCCCGTTCATACCAAACGGATACATCGTGTATATCCAAAATGCTCATCGCGAGTCAGCCTTCCGCGCGCGCATCCCGAACAGAATGGCAATGGCAATGAAAATCAGCGTAAACAGATAGTCGCTTTTGACAAAATAGACGACTGCGCCGATGACAAAGATAAATGAAAGGATATACAGTAAAATTCTTCTTTGTGCTGGTGACAAATCGTTTCCCTCCTAAATAAGCTGGACCACGTCTTCTAATTGTTCATTTTTCGCCCAAGAGCAAATGTTTTTTCGGTGATATTTGTTAGAGTTCAGCCCTTTTAAGTAACAGCCTCCGCAATAGCCGCTGAACGGGCATTTGTCTTTCATGCAATGTTCGCTGAACCGCGGCGCTTGCGCTTGCCACAGTTTATGGACGAGAGGGGAGTTAAAGATGCTTTCATAGGAATCATGAAAAATATTTCCCAATGAAAATTCCTTTGGAAAGAGGGCGCAAGGACGTACTTCGCCGAACGGGCTGATCACAATGGACTTCCAGCCAGCGCCGCAATTTGCCGCGCGTTTTCTCTCATAGGGAATAATCGGAATCAGATCTTTAAACTCATCAATCACATTTTGCTCGTATTCCATAAACTTGCGGTGCTGCTCGGCGTCTTTCGTTGGATGGACAATATCCCTGCCTCTTCCGAAATCGTCAACCCAATTGTAAGAAAACGCCTTCGCCCCGAGATCCCGAACCTTTTGGGCCATATCGTGGATTTCCCACATGTTTTTTTCGAAGACAGACATGGCGACTCTGACAAATATACCGTGGTCACTCAACAATTTTATCGTTTTACAAGTTTGGGCAAAAGAGCCTTTTCTCCCTCTAAAGGAGTCATGGACCTCGGAATTGACACTATCAAGAGAAATGCCGACGATGATTTTTTGCTTGTAAGTCTTCAAAAGCTCCAAACTCTCTTTTCGCATGAGTGTTCCGTTTGTTAAGACAGCGACTTTTTTGAACTTTTTACACACATAGTCAAGAATCTCATTGGCATTTGGATGGACAAAAATTTCTCCGCCTGTGATTTCGCATGTCAATACACCGTTATCAAACAGCATATCAGCCGTTTTTTTGAATTGCTCAATCGACACGGTGCCGAGCGCTTCAGGTGAGCTTTCCAAATAACAGTGGGCGCATTTCAAATTACAGCGGTGCGTCAGTTCAAAGGTGGCGTGCAGGGGCATCGGAAATTCATTGCTTCCGCTCGTGGTGATGGTATGGCGGCTGGCCCGGTTTCCAAGCTGAATAACCTGCTTGTTCTGGAGCATGTTGAGCATGTCGTAATACCAATCTTTATGGTCTTCCGGTGATTCATCATACACTGCACATTGCTCAGCTAAAATCTGCTCAGCTGTTTTTTGGCCATCCATGCGCATGCAAAGCTCGTAAGCCGTTTTGTTGAGATCCAAATACTCAAAGTCAGAAATGGAGACATTATCGCGCAAGTAGTCGATTTCTAACACGCCGCCCTCAGGAAGCTGGTGAACCCTTACACTTTCATTAATAAATGGAAACATCTGCTCTATAAACAAAATACCATCCCCTATACATATGATTCAAATGAAAAACGGTTGTGTATGTATATCCAAGAGGTAGATTTTAGTTAAAAATTGTAATTTACTTAAAAAGGGCATAGTAGAATGACTATGCCCTTTTGGGAGATCCTTATCCCCATAGACCGAATAGACCTGTTGCACCGGCAATTTCAAAATCAGGGATAGGACCGTCCACTAGACAAGCGGCCCCGATCGAGCATGTTGCACAACCTTTGTTTTCTACAATGACAGCTTTTTTCATAATTGAATCCTCCCTTTTTTTGTTTTTCTAGCAGATCTATGTTGTACTTTTATCTTAAAACTATCAAATTACTAATTCAATACATATATTTTGAAAAAAATGTGAAAATAAAATGATAGATTTCGGAAAAATGTAACATTTCCTAAAGGTAATTAGTGATATGATTTTCTCTTCTATATAAGGAAATGCTTTTTATGAGGTTTATCTTCAAATCTGATGAGCAATGATGGTAAGATAGAAGCAGTTGAAGTTTACAAACCGAATGATTATACTATTCAAGTCAAAGTGGAATGATGAAAAGGACGTGTCAGAATGAAGCAAGAGACACCGATAACACTCCATGTGAAGTCTGTGATCGAGGATGACGGAAACCAAGAAGTCATCGAATTCCGCACCACCGGATTTTACTATGTAAAACAAAATAAAGTGTATCTATCTTATTATGAAGAACACGACTTAGGCAAAGTCAAAACGATTGTGAAAGTAAGCGAAGGCGAAGTCCTGGTCATGAGGTCAGGCGCTGTCAAAATGAATCAGCGTTTCGTAACGGGAGCTTCCACAATTGCTAAATATAAAATGTCATTTGGTGAGCTTGAGCTGAAAACAAGCACAAAATCGATTCAATCTGATCTCGATGAAGAAAAAGGCCGTATCAGCATCGCATATGACATGCATGTCGGAGACGAGCAGGAGCATTTACATAATATGACGATCACGTATGAGGGAGGAACTCACGCATGAACATTGCGGAACAAATGAAGGACGTGCTGAAAGAAGAAATCAAAGCGGCCGTTCTGAAAGCGGGACTGGCTGAAGAAAGCCAGATTCCCAATGTTGTTTTAGAAACACCGAAAGATAAAACACACGGCGACTACTCAACAAATATGGCGATGCAGCTGGCGAGAGTGGCAAAAAAAGCGCCGCGTCAAATCGCTGAAGAGATTGTCGCCCATTTTGATAAAGGGAAGGCTTCGATTGAAAAACTGGATATCGCCGGCCCGGGTTTTATCAATTTCTATATGAACAATCAGTATTTAACAAAGCTGATTCCGTCTGTACTGGAAGCAGGGGAAGCATACGGGGAAACGAACATCGGAAACGGTGAACGAGTTCAGGTAGAATTCGTATCAGCGAATCCGACGGGAGACCTTCACCTCGGGCATGCGCGCGGGGCGGCTGTCGGCGATTCCTTGTGCAACGTGCTTTCAAAAGCGGGTTACAATGTAAGCCGCGAATACTACATTAACGATGCGGGAAACCAAATCAACAATCTGGCGCTTTCTGTTGAAGTCCGTTACTTTGAAGCACTCGGATTGGAAAAACCGATGCCGGAGGATGGCTACCGCGGCGAGGATATCATTGCGATCGGAAAGCGTCTCGCTGAGGAATACGGTGATCGTTTCGTTAACGAAGAGGAAAGTGAACGCCTCGCGTTTTTCCGTGAATACGGCCTGAAATACGAGCTGGAAAAGCTTCGCAAGGACTTGGAAAACTTCCGTGTGCCGTTTGATGTGTGGTATTCAGAAACATCACTGTACCAAAACGGAAAAATCGACAAAGCGCTTGATGCGCTCCGCGAAAAAGGCCATGTCTATGAAGAAGACGGCGCGACTTGGTTCCGTTCCACGACGTTCGGCGATGATAAAGACCGCGTATTGATCAAGAAGGACGGCACGTACACGTACCTGCTTCCTGATATCGCGTATCATAAGGACAAGCTTGACCGCGGCTTTGATAAGCTGATCAACGTTTGGGGTGCCGATCACCACGGCTACATCCCTCGTATGAAAGCTGCAATCGAAGCGCTGGGCTATGAAAAAGGAACGCTTGAAGTAGAAATCATTCAGCTCGTTCACCTTTACAAAAACGGCGAGAAAATGAAAATGAGCAAACGGACCGGTAAAGCCGTAACGATGCGTGACCTGATTGAAGAAGTCGGCTTGGATGCCGTTCGTTACTTCTTTGCAATGCGAAGTGCGGACACCCATATGGATTTTGACTTAGATCTTGCTGTATCAACATCTAACGAAAACCCCGTGTATTATGCACAATACGCGCATGCCCGTATTTGCAGCATGCTTCGCCAAGGGGAAGAGCAGGGACTTAAACCGGCGGCAGATCTTGATTTCAGCCATATTCAATCAGAAAAAGAATACGATCTGCTGAAAACGATCGGCGGCTTCCCAGAGGCAGTGGCGGAAGCAGCGGAAAAACGAATTCCGCACCGTGTCACTAACTATATTTATGATCTGGCTTCTGCTCTGCACAGCTTCTACAACGCAGAGAAAGTCATCGACCCTGAAAATGAAGAGAAAAGCCGCGCGCGCCTGGCTTTAATGAAGGCAACGCAAATTACGCTGAACAATGCGCTTCAGCTGATCGGCGTATCGGCTCCGGAAAAAATGTAATCACGATCAAAAGGACAAAGTCTTCGGGCTTTGTCCTTTTTTTATGAGAAAAACGTGTGATGTAATTCACAATCCTGTTTGCCGAGTTTTTGTATGATAAGACTGATTATTGAATCATTGAAAGGGGCAAGCCAAATGATCAACCGTCAACACATTCAATTATCGTTACAGTCATTAAGCTTGGTGGCAGGGTTTATGGTTTGGGTGCTGATTTCATCACTCATTTCCCAAATCACATTAGATATTCATTTAAGCAAGGGTGAGATTTCTTTGGTGACGGCGATTCCTGTGATCCTCGGGTCGCTTCTCCGCATTCCTTTAGGGTATTTAACGAACAGGTTTGGCGCGCGGCTCATGTTTATGGTCAGCTTCATCCTGCTTTTATTTCCTGTATTTTGGATCAGTATCGCGGATTCTCTGTTTGATTTAATCGCAGGCGGCTTTTTCTTAGGGATCGGGGGAGCGGTGCTTTCCATTGGGGTGACCTCCCTCCCGAAATATTATCCGAAAGAAAAGCACGGTGTCGTCAATGGGATTTACGGTGCAGGAAATATCGGGACAGCCGTTACGACATTTGCAGCGCCGGTTATCGCTCAAGCCGTCGGATGGAAATCAACCGTGCAGATGTATCTGATTTTGCTGGCTGTCTTTGCCTTACTGCACGTATTGTTTGGCGACAGGCATGAGAAGAAGGTCAAAGTTTCTGTTAAGACTCAAATCAAAGCCGTTTACCGAAATCATGTGCTATGGTTTCTGAGCCTGTTTTATTTTATTACGTTCGGTGCCTTTGTCGCCTTCACTATCTATCTGCCGAACTTTCTGGTGGAGCATTTTGGGCTGAATCCTGCAGATGCCGGCTTGCGGACGGCTGGCTTTATTGCGGTTTCTACGCTGCTCAGGCCTGCAGGCGGATTCCTGGCTGATAAAATGAGCCCGCTCCGCATCTTGATGTTTGTTTTTGCCGGGCTTACATTATCAGGCATTATCCTATCGTTCTCGCCGACAATCGGCCTTTATACGTTTGGATCATTAACCGTGGCCGTCTGCTCAGGCGTAGGAAACGGGACTGTTTTTAAACTGGTGCCTTTCTATTTTTCGAAGCAAGCGGGGATTGCCAATGGGATTGTGTCTGCCATGGGCGGATTAGGCGGCTTTTTTCCTCCGCTCATATTGGCGAGTGTGTTTCAGGCAACAGGCCAGTACGCGATCGGGTTTATGGCGCTTTCAGAGGTGGCGTTAGCCAGTTTTGTCCTTGTCATATGGATGTATTGGCAGGAAAGAATGAAAACACACACGGAGAGAAACAGCCAGAGCATCAACTAACACTGGGCATTCACAAGATTGTTAGTTTTTTCTCGATGGGTACAAATCAATTCACGTTACAATAAACACACAACGTGACTTTCTTCGAGGTGAGCTCATGAATTTTCTCTCTGTTCGACCATCTGATAGTGATCTTATATCCAGCGATCTGCATGAATTGCTGGAATCGATCAGCACGAAAAGAAAAATGGAAAAACACACGTATTTGTTTCGGGAAGGAATGGATGCAGAAGAGCTTTATCTGATTCAATCAGGACTCATTGAAATCGGCAAGCTGACATCTGACGGAAAAGACCTGACGCTTAGAATCTGCCAAAAGCATGATATCGTCGGAGAATTAACACTTTTCACTGAAGAACCAAGGTATATGCTCAGTGCAAAAGTGCTAGAGGATGGCGAGGTGCTCGTCATTAATAAAAATAAGCTGGAAAAAGAATTAATCCAAAATGGCGCTTTGACATTTGAGTTCATGAAATGGATGAGCACGCACCTCCGGAAGATTCAGTCCAAAATCAGGGATCTGCTTCTTCATGGCAAAAAGGGGGCGCTCTATTCTACCCTTATCCGTTTATCAAACAGCTACGGAGTGGAGCGAAGCGACGGCATTCTGATTAACATTGTCCTGACAAATCAGGATTTGGCAAAGTTTTGCGCGGCTGCACGGGAAAGCGTCAATCGTATGCTGGGAGATCTCCGCAAAAAAGGGGTTATTTCGATAGACGAATCCGGAAAAATTATTTTGCACAAGCGGGACTATTTACGATGTGAGATTGAGTGTGAAAATTGCCCGCTGGAGATTTGCAATATTGACTGAAAAACAAGGACCGCGGTGTCCTTGTTTTTTTTACCTTGTGATAAACAGGCACATGACGGCAAGAAAGAAGCAGGCATTCACGATTTCCAGAATGCCAATCGTTTTTACGGGCCAATCCCTTCCATGAAAAAACCATGCCCGCAAGCTGCTCGGGATAAAAGCGAGAAACGCCCATCCTGCTCCGAAAAGAGCGGATAAAAAGGGGAGCAGCAGGTGATATCCCCATGACCAGTATGCAAATGCCCTGTTTTTTCTCTCGCGGATCACCGATTTCACATAAAAGGAACTCCCGATAAAAAATAAAGCAGACTGCAAGAAAATAAACCAAGCCCAGCCGTCGAGGGTTCCCATCCCCAGCCAGCAGCTCGCAAACCCGCCCGAACAAAAGAACAAGACACCTGCAACATCATTCAATAGGGCTCGTTCGTTTTTTCTGCGGGCAAAATACATATGTATGAGAAACAGCGGCAGTAAAGAAACGCCCACCCAGATGAGAGGCGGCTTATGAAAGACCGAGATCATCAAAAAGCAGCAGGCGGGAAAACCGTAATAACACATCCACTTTTGATATGGTTTGCTTTGTTTCTTTTTTAAGGCAAGCGTAACGGGATAAACCGCTAAGTATAGGAAAAGCCAGCCTAGGAAGAGCGGAATATGCCAAATAACGGGGCCTCCCTTGACCATGCCGAGTAAAAATGGGATCAGCAGCATCGCCCACGCGCCGTGCTGCTTCGGAATCAGCGCCTTCATCGAAATCCTCCTTTTTTCTTTCATTATAAATGCAGTCACCCTCCTGATAAGTGACATTCATCATACAGGCTGTGAAATACATCACTGCTGTACAGGCTCAGTCGAGCTACACTAAAGCTATCCTTAGCACAGGAGGTTTTCCTATGAATCAGTGTGACTATTTATTATTTCTGAAACAACTTCCTATGTTTAATGAAGTGCCTCTATCCATTGTCGAAACCTTGCTGAAAAACGGCACGTTTATCCGCGGCTCATGTGATCAGTCTCCATCTTTTCTTCATTCTCAATCTGTTTATATTGTATTAAAAGGCAGTGTCCGTTTCATGGACACGAGGCTCCCTGAAGGGTCGAAAACCGTTGCGCTGTGGGAAAAAGGCGATGTGTTTCCGATTGATGAAAAAGGCGGGCTTTATTTATCGCCCTTTATCTCAGTCAATGCCACTTCAGACATTCTGATTCTCAACATCCCATATTACATATTTAAGAAAATGATGTCTTATCATCCGCAGCTGCAAATGAACTTTTTGGCTATGCTTCAGCAAAATGTTTTTTGTTCCTATCAATTATTTTTGCGGTATTTGCATACATCACAGGATGAAAACGCTGAGCCCGGTTCTTAAATAGAGCCGGTTTTTTTTGATCTTTGAATGAAAGGCAGCTAATGACCCAAGCGTTCTGCCTGAACGCAGCCTTCCTCACATCCTGTGAAAAGCCTTCCTTCTCCTTTGTGTGAACATTTTGTGAAAAAAGCAGAGTGTGTGACATAGTTCACAAGGAAACACGCTGTCTCTGTTTATAGTGAACTTAGTATCACCTGACTCGGAAGGAGTGAACTCTCATGAAGAAAAAGAAAAGGAGTCCGTTGTTTAGGAGATTGAATTATTTCTCTCCTATCGAACACCATTCAAATAAACATAGCCAAACCACCCGCGAAGATCGCGATTGGGAGAATGTATACAGAAACAGATGGCAGTACGACAAAGTCGTTCGCTCCACCCACGGCGTTAACTGTACAGGGTCTTGCAGCTGGAATATTTATGTGAAAAACGGAATTGTCACGTGGGAAGGGCAAAATTTGAATTATCCATCAACAGGCCCGGATATGCCTGATTTTGAACCGAGAGGCTGCCCGCGGGGGGCCAGTTTTTCATGGTATATCTACAGCCCGCTCCGTGTGAAATATCCATACGTGCGCGGTGTGCTGATCAATTTGTGGCGGGAGGCATTGCAGACGCATCAAAATCCATTGGAAGCCTGGAAATCGATCGTCGAAAACCCTGAAAAAGCGAAGTCTTATAAACAGGCGAGAGGGAAAGGCGGTTTTGTGCGCGCTGAATGGCCGGAGGTGCTGAAGCTGATTTCAGCCTCTCTGCTGTATACAGTGATGAAATACGGGCCTGACCGAAACGTCGGTTTTTCTCCGATTCCGGCCATGTCCATGATCAGCCATGCATCAGGCTCCCGATTTATGTCGTTAATCGGAGGCCCTATGCTCAGTTTTTATGACTGGTATGCGGATCTTCCTCCGGCATCCCCGCAAATTTGGGGTGACCAGACGGACGTTCCGGAAAGCAGTGATTGGTACAATTCCGGCTATATTATCACATGGGGCTCCAACGTTCCGTTAACGAGAACGCCTGACGCGCATTTTTTGGCGGAGGCCCGCTATAAAGGCGCTAAGGTCATTTCGATCAGTCCGGATTTTGCGGAATCCTCAAAGTTCGCGGATGACTGGCTGAGTATTCGCCAAGGGACTGACGGGGCGCTTGCGATGGCGATGGGTCACGTCATTTTGCAGGAATTTTACGTGAACCAAGAAACTGAACGTTTTATTGAGTACGCGAAGCAATACACTGATTTTCCATTTCTCGTCACCCTGTCAAAAGAAAATGGCGTATACACAGCGGGACGGTTTCTGCATGCGAAGGACATCGGGCGGCAGACAAAGCATGATCAGTGGAAGCCTGCGGTTTGGGATGAACAGACAAGTTCATTTGCCATACCCCAAGGGACGATGGGGTCGCGCTGGGACGGGCAGCAGAAATGGAACCTGCACATGATTGATGAAGAAACCGGGGAACCGATTGAACCCCGTCTCTCTTTGCTGGGAATAGAGGACGAAATCGGCACGGTGCGCATCCCGTATTTTTCAAATGACGGAAACAAAGTGCTCGAGCGGGATCTTCCTATTAAAAAAATGAACCTGAACGGTGAAGAAACGTACATCACGACCGTGTTTGACTTGATACTGGCTAACTACGGCGTGAAGCGGGGCATCGGCGAACGATCGGCTGTCTCCTATGATGACCCTGAGCCGTTTACGCCTGCTTGGCAGGAACAAATGACAGGAATCAAAAAAGAAGCTGTCGTTAAGATTGCCAGAGAGTTTGCTCAAAATGCGATCGATACAGACGGCCGGTCCATGATTATCGTAGGGGCTGGCATTAACCACTGGTTCAACTCCGACACGATCTACCGAGCGGTGTTAAATCTTGTTTTACTTGTAGGCGCCCAAGGCGTAAACGGCGGAGGCTGGGCCCATTACGTGGGGCAGGAAAAGCTCCGACCTGCTGAAGGGTGGCAGACGATTGCAACTGCAAAGGACTGGGAAGGCGTGCCCAAGCTGCAAAACGGCACCTCATTTTTCTACTTTGCGACAGATCAGTGGCGTTATGAGGACCAGCCGATCAGTGATTTGGCATCACCGATTGCTGCGTCATCCCGCTACAAGCACCACGCTGATTACAATGTGCTGGCGGCGCGGCTGGGGTGGCTTCCGTCTTACCCGACTTTCAATCAAAATGGCATCGATCTGTATAAAGAAGCTGAAAAAGCAGGGGCAGCAACACCCGAAGACGTAGGTGCGTACGTGGCCTCACAGCTCCAAAAGAAAAAACTGAAATTTGCGATTGAAGATCCCGACAATGAAGTGAATTTCCCAAGAAATCTCTTCGTATGGCGGGCAAATCTGATCTCAAGCTCAGGAAAAGGGCATGAATATTTTCTCAAGCATTTGCTGGGGACGACGAACGGCTTGATGAATGACGACAGCGACAGCATCCGCCCTGAAGAAATCAAATGGCGGGAGCAGGCGCCGGAAGGAAAGCTCGACTTGTTAATCAATCTTGACTTCCGAATGGCCGGTACGGCGCTGTATTCCGATATCGTGCTGCCGGCGGCGACATGGTATGAAAAACACGATCTCAGCAGCACAGATATGCATCCGTTCATTCATCCATTTGCTCCTGCGATCTCGGCTCCGTGGGAATCGAAGTCAGACTGGGATATTTTCAAGGCGCTGTCAAAAGCCGTTTCCGATCTGGCAGAAGAAGTCGATATGGAGCCCGTGAAAGAAGTGGTTGCGACGCCGCTCCTCCACGACACCATGCAGGAATTGGCCCAGCCATTCGGCAAAATCAATGACTGGAGCAAAGGCGAATGTGAAGCCATTCCGGGAAAAACGATGCCGAACATCCAAGTCGTTGAACGGGATTACAAACACATTTTTCATAAAATGACTGCACTTGGTCCGAACGTTGCTTTAAAGCCGAGCGGAACAAAAGGGATGAGCTGGTCAATAGCCGATGAATATGAATCACTCAAACAGAGATTGGGAGAAATCACCTCGGACAGTGTCGCAAAGGGATGTCCGAATATAAGTGAAGCAAAGCAGGCAGCAGAAGCGATTTTAACCCTATCATCCACTTCGAATGGAAAGGTCGCCGTCAAAGCATGGGAATCACTTGAAAACATCACGAACCTGAAGCTGAAAGACCTGGCGGAAGAACGCGAGGAAGAATGCTTTACGTTCGAACAAATTACAGCCCAGCCGAAAACGGTGATCACGTCTCCGGCGTTTTCCGGCTCTGAAAAAGGAGGGCGCAGGTATTCGCCGTTTACAACAAATGTTGAAAAATTAATTCCGTGGCGGACGCTGACAGGCAGACAATCCTATTATGTCGATCATGAACTGATGATGGAATTCGGTGAAACGATGGCGACATTCAAACCGATCCTCCAGCATCGCCCGTTTCTGAGCAAGCGGCCTGATCAAGAGGGAAAAGAAATCGTCCTCAATTATTTGACGCCGCATAATAAATGGTCTGTCCACAGCATGTATTTTGATTCTCTGCCGATGCTGACGCTGTTCCGCGGCGGGCCGACCGTGTGGATGAATAAAGATGATGCAGAGGACACGGATATCAAAGACAACGATTGGATTGAATGCTTTAACCGAAACGGTGTTGTCGTCGCGAGAGCCGTTTTGTCTCATCGGATTCCTAAAGGAATGGCGTTTATGCACCATGCCCAGGACCGCCACATCAACGTGCCCGGCACAAAGCTGACGAATAACCGCGGAGGCACCCATAACAGCCCGACAAGGATTCACGTCAAGCCGACACAGATGATCGGTGGCTACGCCCAGCTCAGCTACGGCTTTAATTATTACGGTCCAACGGGGAATCAGCGCGACCTGAACGTCGTCATCCGCAAGCTGAAGGAGGTCGATTGGCTTGAAGATTAAAGCGCAAATCGGTATGGTCATGAACTTGGATAAATGCATCGGCTGCCACACGTGCAGCGTCACTTGCAAAAACACGTGGACAAACCGTTCCGGTGCGGAATATATGTACTTCAATAATGTAGAAACAAAGCCGGGCATCGGCTACCCGAAGCAATGGGAGGACCAGGACAAATATAAAGGCGGCTGGACATTGAAAAAAGGAAAGCTCGAGCTGAAATCGGGCTCGAAAACCAATCGGCTTGCAGGCCTTTTCTATAATCCGAATCAGCCGTCAATTGATGATTACTATGAACCTTGGAACTATGATTATGAAACATTAACGAACAGCCCGCAGAAAAAACACCAGCCAGTAGCACGCCCGAAATCGTCCTTGACGGGGGATTTCATGAATATCGAATGGGGTCCGAACTGGGAGGATGATCTCGCGGGCGGCCACATAACGGGACTTGAAGATCCCAACGTACAAAAGATGGAGGAATCGATCAAAACAGAATTCGATGAGGTTTTTATGATGTATTTGCCCCGTATTTGCGAGCACTGCATCAACCCGGCGTGCGTCTCATCCTGTCCATCCGGCGCCATGTACAAACGCGAGGAGGACGGCATTGTGCTTGTGGATCAAAACGCATGCCGTTCATGGAGATATTGCGTCTCATCCTGTCCTTATAAAAAAGTCTATTTTAACTGGCAAACGAATAAAGCGGAAAAATGCACACTCTGCTTTCCGCGTTTGGAGGCGGGACTGCCAACCATCTGCTCTGAGACGTGTGTTGGCAGAATCCGCTACCTCGGCGTCATGCTGTATGACGCGGACAAAGTGGAGGAAGCGGCATCTGTTGAAAATGAAAAGGATCTCTACCATTCCCAATTGGACGTTTTTCTTGATCCAAATGATCCTGAGGTTGCCAAGCTGGCAAAAGAACAAGGCATTCCGGCTGAATGGATAGAGGCTGCGCAGCAATCGCCGATCTATAAAATGATCATTGACTGGAAGATTGCGCTGCCGCTTCATCCAGAGTACCGCACGCTGCCAATGGTGTGGTACATTCCGCCGCTCAGCCCGATTATGAATCTCTTTGAAGGAAAAGGCAGCCGGCAGTCCGCGGAAGATATTTTTCCGGCTATCGACCAAATGAGAATACCGATAGATTATTTGGCGCAGCTGTTAACGGCCGGTGATACGGATCATATTCGGTCAACGTTAAAGAAAATGTCTGTCATGCGCCAGTATATGAGAGCGATCCAGACGAATAAATCAATCGACCCGGAACTGATCTCCAGTGTCGGCTTAACAGAACAGCAAATTGAAGATATGTATCGGCTGCTTGCGATTGCCAAATATGATGACCGCTTTGTGATACCGAGCAGTCATCGAGAAGAAGTTTCAGATTTATATGCTGAACAAGGGAGCTGCGGCTTATCATTTTCAGGCGGCCCCGGCTCCTGTTTCTAACTTTTGATAAATGAGGTGTAACAAGATGAACACCACAGACCGGCAAATGACGTTCTCCGCTCTTTCCTCTCTTCTCTCTTATCCGGATGAAGAGTGGAGAGCCGAGATTCCCGATTGGAAGGCTCTTATCCATGAAATCAGCAACCGGCAAATCCGGGAGAAGCTGCTGCACTTTTTCGAGGCGTCAGCCAGCTTTTCACCGGAAGCGCTGATTGAACACTATGTCTATACATTCGACTTTGGGAAAAAAACAAATATGTATGTCACCTACTTTAACTCGGGCGAGCAAAGGGAACGCGGCGTTGAATTGCTGCATTTAAAAAACACATACGAGCAATCCGGTTTCCTGCCGACAGAAAAAGAGCTGCCTGATTATCTGCCGCTGATGCTGGAATTTGCTGCGGCTGCAGAAATTGAAGCAGCGAGAAGCGTGTTTGAGAAATATCTGTCCAATGTGAGGGAGCTGGCATCCCGTCTCGAAAAAAATGACAGTATATACGCTGAACTGCTGCACGTGCTGCTGGCCGCGCTTGAAAACATTGGCGTACGTGAAAGCGTTGAAGGGGCTGTTCAGGCATGAGCGGGCAGATCCTCTGGGGTATTATGCCATACATTGTATTGACAATCTTTATCGGCGGCCATATTTACCGCTACCAGCATGACCAATTTGGCTGGACGGCGAAATCAAGCGAGCTGTTAGAAAAGAAAAAACTTGCGGCGGGCAGCACACTTTTTCACTGGGGACTGCTGTGCGTTGTCGGCGGGCATGTCATGGGGATTCTGATCCCGGAAGGCGTGTATGCTTCCCTTGGCATTTCAGAGCATATGTATCACAAAATGGCGATTGGCGCTGGCTTGCCGGCGGGCATTGCGGCATGTACCGGACTTGTCATCCTGACGTACAGAAGGCTGTTTGACAAAAGAATCCGCAAAACGAGCTCGCCATCCGATATCCTTACGCTCCTCCTGCTGCTGTTCATGATGCTGTCAGGCGTTGCGGCCACATTTCTCAACATTGATTCGAAAGGATTTGATTACCGGACCACAGTCGGACCCTGGTTCAGGGAAATCGTTTTGTTCAGGCCTGACGTCTCTTTGATGGAGAGTGTCCCGCTATGGTTTAAGTTTCATATTGTGATAGGATACATCGTTTTTATCCTGTGGCCGTTTACGAGATTGGTTCATGTGTTCAGTCTGCCGCTCAAGTATCTGACCCGCAGCTACGTTGTATATCGGAAACGCTCGTGAAAATCCCCCTTGAAAGAGGGGGATTTTTTTATCTTGATGAAAACATAAGATATCTTCTGCCAAGGTAATGGCTGGGCGGCCGGGAATCCTGTTGTGTTTGTATTTGGAAATAACATCAAGAATAAAACGGATTTTACTCATTTTAAACCGGCGGAACAGCAGATTATGACTCAGCCTGACTAACTCCTTATATCTTTCTGATCAATATCCCGTTTTATATATTTTCTCTCATCAGAATGGGTATCAAATTCACTCTATCCACTGTATTTGCAGTCACAGCGCCGCCTCTTTTTCGGCGCTTGCCGGAGTGCTCATCGGGTTCAGCCTGCCGCTCATGTTGTCACTCGGCGTTGCCAATAGTCTTGCCTTATTTCTGCAGAAACGATGCGGATGAATTCCTTGACAGTTAGTTTTCTCTAAACCTCTCCTCCTTTGGCGGAGAGGTTTTTTACTTACAAGGTTTATCGATTAGAAAAAAGAGGTAATACAGAGGTAATTGAATCAGATTGGAGAGAATCAGGATGCTGAAAAGGAGACTGGAATTTTTCTTTTTATATATGATGCTCATCGGGGCATATGTCATCTGGTTTTTTCCGGTTTCCAGGCTTGAGTTTTACGGAGGATTGCTTTGCTATATAAGCATTATTTTGTTCAGCATCTATTCATTAATTCTTGAAAACCGCACCTCGCAGCACACGCTGCTATGGATCCATATTCTTGTCTTTTTTCCAATCGCCGGCTACGTGTTTTATCTGTTTTCGGGACAGCTTTATGTAAAGGGAAAGCTGTTTAAGACAAAACGAATGTACAACAGGGAAAAGCTCAGGAAGCTGTTTGACAAGGAGGAAACGCCCGAAGTGACAGGGCTGAAGGACAATCAAGAGAGGTTCTTTACATATTCCATCAGGGCTGCCCATATGAATATCAATACGAAAAGCAACATCAAAGTGCTGAAAAACGGCGAAGAAACCTTCCCGGACATTTTCAAAGCAATGAGAAAAGCGGAATCTTACATACATATTGAATACTACATGTTTAAATCAGACATGCTCGGACACGGCATGATGGATATTATGATGGAGAAAGCGCGCCAAGGTGTCGAGGTGAGGTTTTTATACGATGCGGCAGGAAGCATGAAGCTGGCAAGAAGAGATATTATGAGAATGAAACAAGCGGGGGTGGACATCGTCCCGTTTTCTCCGCTGAAATACGGGTTTTTCAACCAGAAGCTGAATTTCAGAAATCACCGGAAAATCGTGATCATCGATGGGAAAACCGGTTTTGTGGGTGGATTAAATGTTGGGAAGGAATATATCAGCAGAGATCCGTACATCGGATTTTGGAGAGATACACACCTGCGGCTTGAGGGGGAAATTGTGCAAACGCTCCACGCTATCTTTATGCTGGATTGGGAATACGTCTCCAATGAAGTGTTAATTGATCAAGAGGAGTACAATACCCCGGTTCCCGTGGAAGGAGGAGGCATTTATCAAATTGTCGCGACAGGCCCTGACATGAAGGAAAGCATGAGCGACCTTTATTATGAAATGATTTCTTCAGCGCAGAAATCAATATGGATCGCCACGCCCTATTTTGTCCCCAATGAATCCATTCGCACGGCGCTAAAAGCAGCGGCGACAAAGGGGGTAGAGGTAAGGGTTATGGTGCCGGAGAAGAACGACAGCTTTTTGACCCAATACGCGTCGAGGTCCTATTTCCCGGAGCTGCTCCTTGAGGGCATTGAAGTATACTCCTACCAAAAAGGCTTCATGCATCAAAAAGTCATAATCATTGATGGCGATCTCGCCTCCGTCGGTACCGCGAATATGGACATGCGCAGCTTTCAGCTCAACTTTGAAGTGAATGTGTTCTTCACGGATGCCGAAGCGATCCGAACCCTTGAGGTCCATTTTGAAGAGGATATGCAGGAAAGTGAAAAGCTCAGCCCTGTCGGCTTTTATAAAAGAGGCGTGGCTGACCGGACAAAAGAGTCATTTGCCCGCCTGTTTTCAGGTGTTCTGTAAGAAAAAAGAAATCTGATCTTTCAAAACAGCCCGTGTATAGTATAATTGAGAAATATTATCAGTTATTTATACATTGGGGGAAGATAGGGTGCTGCGGCAATTTTTTTCATATTATAAACCATATAAAACGTTGTTCTTTCTCGACTTTTTCTCAGCGATCGCGGGAGGTTTAATGGAGCTGAGTTTTCCTTTGATTGTCAATTATTTTATTGATACCTTGCTGCCGGGCAGGGACTGGGGGCTGATCATCGCGACCTCAATCGGGTTATTTGCGGTGTACGCGCTCAGCTCGGCTCTTCAGTATATCGTGACCTACTGGGGACACATGCTTGGTATCAATATTGAGACTGATATGAGAAAGTCGCTTTTTGACCATTTGCAAAAGCTCTCGTTCAAATTTTACGACAACAACAAGACGGGAACGCTGATGTCGAAGCTCACGAACGATTTAATGTATATCGGTGAAGTCGCCCATCACGGTCCGGAAGACTTATTCATTGCGGTCATGACCATTCTCGGGGCGTTCGGAGTGATGCTGTTTATTAACTGGCAGCTTGCTTTATTAACGTTTATCATTATGCCGATCGTCATTTGGCTAGCGCTTTATTTCAACAAAAAAATGACCAAAGCATTTACCACGCTGAACAAGGATATCGGAGACTTCAGCGCGCGTGTAGAAAATAACATCGGCGGCATCCGGCTTGTGCAGGCGTTCGGAAATGAAGCGTTTGAAAAAGAACGCTTCGCCGTCAACAACCAGCGTTTTCGTGTCACAAAGCTTTCTTCCTACAAAATCATGGCAAAAAACGGTTCAATCAGCTATATGCTGACCCGGTTTGTCACGCTGTTTGTCCTTTTGTGCGGGACGTGGTTTGTCATTCGCGGCTCCTTATCGTACGGGGAATTTGTGGCGTTTGTGCTCCTGACGAATGTGCTGTTCAGGCCTATTGACAAAATTAATGCCATTATCGAAATGTATCCGAGGGGGATCGCGGGTTTCAAAAGCTATATGGAGCTCATGAAGACAGAGCCGGATATTCAGGACTCACCTGATGCGAAAGATGTTTCCGGCCTGAAGGGCAATATCCGCTATAAACATGTTTCGTTTGGCTATGATGACCATCACAATGTCCTCAATGATATCAACCTATCCATTCAAGCGGGGGAAACGGTCGCGTTCGTTGGTCCATCAGGTGCGGGGAAATCAACGCTTTGCAGTCTGCTTCCGCGTTTTTATGAAGCGTCGGAGGGCGACATTACGATTGACGGCATCAGTATAAAAGACATGACGCTTTCTTCGTTGCGCGGGCAGATTGGCGTCGTGCAGCAGGATGTTTTCTTATTCTCGGGCACGCTTAGAGAAAATATCGCCTACGGCCGATTAGGCGCATCAGAAGAAGACATTTGGCAAGCTGTGAAGCAGGCGCATCTGGAAGAGCTCGTCCATAACATGCCCGATGGGTTGGATACTATGATTGGCGAACGCGGCGTGAAGCTTTCCGGCGGGCAAAAACAGCGTCTGTCAATTGCAAGGATGTTCTTGAAAAATCCGTCGATCTTGATTCTCGACGAAGCCACCTCAGCCCTTGATACAGAGACGGAAGCGGCGATCCAAAAGGCGCTTCAAGAGTTGTCTGAGGGGCGCACGACGCTTGTCATCGCCCACAGGCTGGCAACAATCAAAGACGCGGACAGAATTGTAGTCGTCACAAACAACGGTATTGAAGAACAAGGCCGTCATCAAGACCTGATCGAAGCCGGAGGCCTATACAGCAGGCTGCATCAAGCGCAATTCGGGCAAATGGTGCATCGATAGGAGGAGAACATGGAAAGAAAAACTGTGCTGTACATTGCTGTTTCATTGGACGGGATGATCGCAAAAGAAGATGGAAGCATCGATTGGCTGGATGAATTTGAAGGTGAAGGTGACAACGGCTACAGTGATTTTTATCAGCAGGTTGATACAGTCATTTTAGGGCGGAGCACATATGAGCACGTTAAAGTGCTAACACCGGTTTTCCCGTATCAGGATAAAACCTGCTATGTTTTTACAGGATCGCCCGACAGTTATCAAGATGAACATGTGACGTTTATCAATAAGGGAGCCAGAGCCTTCACTGCCCGTTTGAAACAGGAAAAAGGCTCAAACATCTGGATAGCTGGCGGGGCGGACCGGTGAATGCCTTTATGAAAGAAGATGCCATCGACGAATTCATCATCACTGTTATTCCCGTCGTTTTAGGAAGCGGCATCCCGCTGTTTCACGAACTAACAAATGAAACAAAACTGCGGTTAAAAGGGACAAAACAATTTGGACAAGCGGTTCAGCTCCATTATGTAAGAGCATAAGAAAAAGGATAGACAGATGTCTATCCTTTTTTGTATGTAAGTTAGAGCGCTTCTCTCTCAGCAGGCTCGATGAGATTTTGGAATTTTTCAATGAGCTGCGATGCTTTTGTTCCTTCAACTACGATCAAATATTCTTTTTCATTATGAGCCATGCGGAACGTTTCAAGCTCAATTAAGCTTTTGATTTTGCACATCGTTTTCTTTGAATAAATATAAACCTCGTGGCTTCCGGAATGGCACATTTTATAAAGATGAATCAAATTTCTTAAAGTAAAGGCCTGTGCGGCTACTTTCAGAGACTTGATATTTTTCATGATCTTTCTCCTCCATCGATTGTTGTCTTATATAGCCTAAGTTCCCAAAGCTGACAAGTCGTAAACCTATTTTTGCACATTTATGACTTCCATTGCAGCGCACCGCCCCCGATGCGTTTGACACCGCGGATGGAGCTTAATTCATCCATCAAGCGGAGAAGCGCCTTGTCTTTCTGCTTTGCTTCAATCATGAAATCAATATTAGTTCCCCATTGCCTAAAGCGTTCCAACAGCGGCAGCAAAAAGTTGGCTTCAACATAATCGGCGTGGCTGCGTATCGCTTGCTCCGATTTTGGGGAAGACAAGTGAACCTTTGGCTGAAGGCCGATCCGCTCCCACGTTTTGATCATGCGGGGCAGTGCTACATTCAGGTCGGCGTGATCGTCTGGATTGGCGTAAAAATGATGAAAGTCAAAGACAAACGGAACATCCTCCTGCTCACAGACCTGAAGCGTTTCTTCCGTTGTATATGTTTTATCATCATTTTCAAGTGTCATCCGCTCTTTGATCTCCTGCGGCAGCTGTTTTATATTTTGATGAAATTGTGCAGTGGCGGTGTCTTTATTTCCGTAAGCGCCGCCAATATGAATGTTGATAACGGAGCGATCAGCAATGCCCATGGCCTCAAGCATGCGGTAGTGATACGCCATATCGGTTACCGCATTTTTTGTGACGGATTCCTTCGGGCTCGTAAACAGAGTGAATTGATTTGGATGAAAGCTTGTTCGCAGTTGATGTGTTTTAACAAGCTCTCCAATCTCCCGAAACTCTTTTTGAAACGGTGTTACAAAATCCCACATCACGTCGGGATGCGTAGCCAGCGGCACAATCGAACTGGAAAAACGGTACAAAGGAATGCCGTGGCCGATGATATAGTGAAGGGTTCTCATCGTATTGCGCAAATTGGCTTTTGTCACAGTCAGAAGCGCTTCTTTTCTTTCAGTCTTTGAAAGCTTTGAATAACGCGCGAATGTCAATGTTTTAGCGGGAGACGCATCCCAAAGGCTCATCGCATTTGAAACGAACCCGAATCTGAAAATCATAGGAACTCTCCTTTATAAGAAATAAGATAATGCCCTGCCGAGCCATTCCGCCGGGCGCTGCCTGAATGTGCGCTTGCTGAAATCCTCCATCGTCAGCAGCTCCGACTTTTTCATATCCTCCTCAATCGTGGCATAGACTTCACTTGTAAACGCTTCGTCATCAATTTCGACATTCACCTCTTCATTTAAAAACAGGCTTCGTTTATCGAAGTTGGCTGTTCCGATAATGCTGAGATGGTCGTCTATGATGAGGGCTTTTACATGATAAAACCCTTGATAATAACGATAAATAAGACAGCCGGCATCCAAAAGCTCCGAATAATACGTAAAAGCCGCTTCTCGTACCAGCGGATGGTCTGATTTCATCGGTACAATGATTCTCACGGATACGCCGCTTTTTCTTGCGTTAATAAGGGCCTCTTGAAGCGGTTTTGATGGAATGTAATAAGGCGTGCAAACCGTAAGGCGATTCTTCGCTTGGGCAATGTTGGCCAAGTATATGTTTTCAAGGGAATAACCGTCAGTCGCATATATCTTGTGAGAAATAGTCCCTTGCTGAAGCTTTGGCCAAACATCCGAACCCAGTTCGATTCCGGTATTTCGTTTTAGATCAGAAGCAAAAAGCGTTTGAAGATCATGTACGCCTTCTCCGATCATGCGCAGATGATAATCCTCCCAATTGCCGAACTTCGCCTTCTTTCCAAGATATTCTTCGGCGATATTAAACCCGCCGATATAACCGATTTTTCCGTCTATCACCGTAATCTTCCGGTGATTCCGTTTTTGCATGTGAAAAAAGAAAAAAGGAAAACGGGGACGATTCATCACATGGACATGGACGCCGGCATTTTTCATCGTCTGCAGCGCCGTTTTTTTAATTGCCCGGCAGCCCGCCCAATCCAGAAGCAAATAAACGGAGACGCCAGCTTGGGCTTTTGTTTTCAGCAAGGTATACATATTGTGGCTGACCTCATCATTTTTCATAATAAAAAACATCATGTGAACAGAAGAGGCGGCCTGGCGAATATCATTCATCATCCGCTCAACGAGATCAGCGCCGCAGTGGATCAATTCGATGTCACTCTTCTTTTTTGAAAAAACAGGCTCGTACGCCTTTTTTCTGTATCCGGCACGGCCCATGAAGATATCAAGCAGAATCAAGGCAAAGAAAATAACGACAATGATCATAATCACGATAAATACCTTCATACCGGCACTCCTTTCCGTAGTAAAGGTAGTGTGCCCGAACAGCAGGAATTTAATTATTGACTGAACACTCATTCATTATTTATCATAAAGATAATCTTATACAGATTCGGGGGTAGGGGATCGCGGTCTTTATCAGTAAAAAGGGGGAATTGGAATGAGCGGCTTTCTCATCGCAAATGCATTATTATTTCTGATTGTAACCGCTTACGCTGTCTATTTGTTTGTGTACTTGGTCAAAACGAGACTGGCCTACATCAAGCTCGGCCAGAAAGAACAATTTGATCAACGGTTCAAGGAACGGCTTCACGCCATATGGGTGAATGTATTCGGACAGAAAAAACTGCTCAAGGACAAGAAAAGCGGAATCATTCACGTCATGTTTTTCTACGGATTTATATTGGTTCAGTTCGGAGCAATTGACTTTATCATCAAAGGACTGGCTCCCGGCCGGAATCTGCCGCTTGGCCCGGTCTATCCCGCCTTCACCTTTTTTCAGGAAATTGTTACGTTTCTCATTTTAATTGCTGTTGGATGGGCATTCTACAGACGTTATATCGAAAAGCTCGTGAGGCTGAAACGCGGTTTCAAAGCCGGACTCGTTCTCATTTTTATCGGAGGATTAATGCTGACCGTTCTGCTTGGGAACGGGATGAATCTGATTTGGCATGAGCATGGGCTTTCTTGGAGCGAGCCAATTGCCTCAGGTATTGCGTTTATGCTTAGCGGTGTCGGGAAAACAGGCGCGGCGGTGATTTTGTATATCGCATGGTGGATCCATCTCCTATTTTTGCTTAGCTTTTTAGTGTACGTGCCTCAGTCGAAGCATGCCCATTTAATCGCCGGCCCGGCAAACGTCTTTTTCAATCGAATGGAATCTGCCGGAAAACTTGAAAAAATTGATTTTACCGACGAAACGAAAGAAAGCTACGGAGCGGGAAAAATTGAGGATTTCAGACAGTCTCAGCTGCTTGATCTATACGCGTGTGTCGAGTGCGGCCGCTGTACCAATATGTGTCCTGCAACAGGCACCGGAAAAATGCTGTCTCCGATGGACTTGATTTTGCGTCTCAGAGACCATCTCACGGAAAAAGGCGCTGCCGTCACCTCTCGCTCCCCATGGGTGCCCGCAGCAGCGTTTCGGCATACGAGAGGCAATCAGCTGGCTGCGGCGTCAGCGGGCAGCGGATCGCAGGAAGCCGCAGCGGCGCTTGATTACAATCCAAGCTTGATCGGCGACGTCATCACAGAGGAAGAAATTTGGGCATGCACCACTTGCCGGAACTGTGAGGATCAATGCCCGGTCATGAATGAGCACGTGGATAAAATCATCGATCTCCGCCGCTACCTCGTACTGACAGAAGGAAAAATGGACAGTGACGCCCAGCGCGCAATGACAAGTATTGAGCGGCAGGGGAATCCGTGGGGACTCAACCGCAAGGAACGTGAAAATTGGCGTAACGAGGCGCCGGATGCTGAGATTCCGACTGTAAAAGAAATGAAAAAAGAAGGAAAAGAATTTGAGTACCTTTTCTGGGTAGGCTCCATGGGGTCTTACGACAACAGAAGCCAGAAAATCGCAATTTCCTTTGCCAAGCTGCTCAATCACGCGGGCGTGTCCTTCGCGATCCTCGGCAATAAAGAAAAAAATTCAGGAGACACGCCGCGCCGCCTCGGAAATGAATTTTTGTTCCAAGAGCTGGCTGAGAAGAATATTTCTGAATTTGAAAAAAATGATGTCAAAAAAATCGTTACGATCGATCCCCATGCATACAATTTATTTAAAAATGAATATCCGGATTTCGGATTTGAAGGCGAGGTTTATCATCATACAGAAGTGCTGGCCGAGCTTGTGAAAAACGGAAAATTAAAGCCGCAGCACCCGCTTCATGAGACGATTACCTTCCATGATTCGTGCTATTTGGGCCGGTACAATGAAGTCTATGATCCGCCGAGAGAGATTTTGAAAGCCATTCCGGGCGTGCAGCTTGTTGAAATGGAGAGAAACCGGGAAACCGGCATGTGCTGCGGAGCCGGCGGGGGATTAATGTGGATGGAGGAAGAAACAGGCAACAGGATTAACGTCGCCAGGACAGAGCAAGCGCTCGCAGTCAACCCATCGGTGATCAGTTCTGGCTGTCCGTATTGTCTCACCATGCTTGGGGACGGCACAAAGGCGAAGGAAGCCGAAGACCAAGTCAAAACGTACGACGTCGTCGAGCTTCTGGCTCAATCCGTTTTAGGCGCTGATCTGAAAATGGGGGAGAAGCAATGAATTTTTCATTATCAGAAGAACATGAGATGATACGAAAATTGGTGCGCGATTTTGCGAAGCATGAGGTGGCCCCGACAGCGGCTGAACGGGACGAACAAGAACGCTTCGATCGCGAGCTGTTTCGGGAAATGGCAAATCTGGGCCTGACGGGAATTCCATGGCCTGAAGATTACGGCGGAATTGGAAGTGACTATTTAGCCTACGTCATCGCGGTGGAAGAGCTGTCAAAAGTGTGCGCCTCCACCGGAGTGACGCTTTCCGCCCATATCTCTCTTTGCAGCTGGCCGCTGTTTGCCTTTGGGACGGAGGAACAGAAGACAGAGTACTTAACACAGCTGGCCCTCGGAGAGAAAATCGGCGCATTCGCTTTGACCGAAGCACGGTCTGGCTCTGACGCCGGCAGCATGAAAACAACAGCTGAACGAATCGGCGATGACTATGTGTTGAATGGTTCCAAAGTGTTTATCACAAACGGCGGCGTTGCTGATATTTACATTGTTTTTGCTGTCACCGATCCCGAGAAAAAGAAAAGAGGCATTACCGCTTTTATAGTAGAAAAGGATTTTGAAGGATTTTTTACAGGCAAGAAAGAAAAGAAGCTGGGCATCCGTTCTTCACCGACAACGGAAATCATGTTCGAAGATTGTGTAGTGCCCGCATCAAAGCGTCTCGGAGAAGAAGGAGAAGGCTTCAAAATCGCGATGAAGACGCTTGACGGAGGCAGAAACGGCATAGCCGCACAAGCCGTGGGCATCGCCCAAGGAGCACTTGATGCGGCACTTCAATATGCAAAAGAGCGAAAGCAATTCGGAAAATCGATCGCCGAGCAGCAGGGCGTCGCTTTTAAACTCGCGGATATGGCGACAATGATAGAAGCTTCAAGGCTATTGACCTATCAGGCTGCATGGTTAGAATCATCGGGTCTTCCATATGGAAAAGCTTCCGCCATGTCCAAACTGATGGCTGGGGATACGGCGATGAAGGTAACGACCGAAGCCGTGCAGATTTTCGGCGGCTACGGTTATACAAAAGATTATCCGGTAGAACGCTATATGCGTGATGCAAAAATCACGCAAATCTATGAAGGCACCCAAGAAATTCAAAGACTGGTCATCTCCAGAATGCTCGCGGATTAACGTAAAACATCTCTCAGTCGGATCACTCTTGTAAAATTATTTAAATTAACGCTGTTAAGGGTAGCATATTCTGTTTTATTTTGTTTATAATGAGAGGTATGGTTTGTATAAGAACGATACAAAATCGCTTTCATTATTGATAAAACAGATACATATAAGTAATAGAAAGGGAGTGTCCGACCTTGGGTATCAAACAATATTCACAGGAAGAGCTAAAGGAAATGGCTTTAGTTGAAATCGCTCACGAATTATTTGAAGAACATAAAAAACCAGTTCCTTTTCAGGAGCTTTTAAATGAAATCGCATCTTTGCTCGGCGTGAAAAAAGAAGAGCTTGGAGACCGCATTGCTCAATTTTATACAGATTTAAACATTGACGGCCGCTTCCTAGCGCTTTCTGACCAGACGTGGGGGCTTCGCAGCTGGTATCCGTATGATCAGCTTGATGAAGAAACTCAGCCGACAGTCAAGGCGAAAAAGAAAAAAGCGAAGAAAGCAGTCGAAGAAGATCTTGATCTTGACGAGTTTGAAGAGATCGACGAAGACGACCTTGATTTGGATGAAGTTGAGGAAGAACTCGATCTTGAAGCTGACGATTTTGACGATGAAGATCTTGATGAAGACGACGATGATCTTGAGATCGAAGAAGATATTATTGATGAAGATGATGAAGACTATGATGATGAAGAAGAGGAAATTAAATAGTATCAGATTTCATCTTCAAAACGATCTTGACTTTCATAGTCGAACTAGGTAGTATGTATTTTGGGCTCTTCAAAAACGAAGAGAGAACATAGTACGTTATGCTCCCTTTCAAGAAATTGAAAGGGAGCTTTCTTATTTTCACCCCTCATTTTTCTTATAAATCATTTAAAAGGCTAAATGATTTTTTATAAAATAGTACATTTTAAAAATGTAGCTAAGAGCGAAGAGAGGAGCAAACGAAATGACGAAATATATTTTTGTAACCGGGGGAGTTGTATCCTCACTTGGAAAGGGTATTGTAGCAGCTTCATTAGGGCGTTTGCTGAAAAACCGCGGACTGAACGTGACGATTCAAAAATTCGATCCATACATCAACGTTGACCCGGGAACAATGAGCCCGTACCAGCACGGTGAAGTATTCGTAACGGATGACGGCGCTGAAACAGACTTGGACCTTGGTCACTATGAGCGTTTTATCGACATTAACCTGAATAAATTCAGCAACGTGACAACAGGTAAAATCTATTCAACAGTTCTTAAAAAAGAACGCCGCGGAGATTACCTTGGCGGAACCGTACAGGTCATTCCGCACATCACAAACGAATTGAAAGACCGTGTTTACCGCGCAGGGAAAGAGACAAACGCAGATGTTGTCATTACAGAAATCGGCGGTACTGTCGGAGACATCGAATCACTGCCATTCCTTGAAGCGATCCGCCAAATGAAGAGCGATATCGGCCGTGAAAACGTAATGTACATCCACTGTACGCTCGTACCTTACATTAAAGCTGCTGGCGAATTAAAAACAAAACCGACACAGCACAGCGTAAAAGAATTGCGCAGCTTGGGCATTCAGCCAAACATCATCGTCGTTCGTACAGAAATGCCGATTTCTCAAGATATGAAAGATAAAATCGCGCTTTTCTGCGACATCGATACAAAAGCGGTTATTGAATGTGAAGATGCGGACAACCTTTACTCCATTCCGCTGGAGCTTCAAAAACAAGGGCTTGATAAGCTTGTTTGCGAGCACATGAAATTGGCATGCAAAGAAGCGGAAATGTCCGAGTGGAAAGAGCTTGTTAACAAAGTCAGCAACCTGTCTCAAACGATTACAATCGGCCTTGTCGGCAAATACGTTGAGCTTCCTGACGCATACATTTCTGTTGTCGAGTCTCTCCGCCATGCGGGCTATGCGTTTGACACAGATGTAAAAGTGAAGTGGATCAACGCGGAAGAAGTGACAGAAAACAATATCGCAGAACTCACAAGCGGAACAGACGGCATCATTGTGCCGGGCGGATTCGGAGACCGCGGTGTTGAAGGAAAAATCGTCGCCACAAAATACGCGCGCGAAAACAACATTCCGTTCTTGGGCATTTGCTTGGGCATGCAGGTGGCGTCTATTGAATACGCACGAAACGTATTGGGCTTAAAAGGCGCTCACTCAGCGGAAATTGATCCGTCAACTCAATACCCGATCATTGATCTTCTTCCTGAACAAAAGGATGTTGAGGATCTTGGGGGAACGCTTCGTCTCGGCCTTTACCCTTGTAAGCTTGAAGAAGGCACGAAAGCCTTTGAAGTGTATCAGGATGAAGTGGTGTACGAGCGCCACCGCCACCGCTATGAGTTTAACAATGAATTCAGACAGCAAATGGAAGAGCAAGGCTTCGTATTCTCAGGCACAAGCCCTGATGGACGCCTTGTTGAAATCATCGAGCTGAAAGACCACCCTTGGTTCGTGGCTTCTCAGTTCCACCCAGAGTTCAAGTCAAGACCGACAAGACCTCAGCCTCTATTCAAAGGCTTTATCGGAGCGTCTGTCGAAGCTGCAAATCAGAAGTAATAAAAAAGACTTGCCGTTTGTCAAAAGCGGGCAAGTCTTTTTTATTTGTTTCCGGCAAGTTCCAGCATGTACAATAAGATATTATGCATACTCTTGCAGAATTTCTTTTAGTGTAAACGATAAAGCGTGATAGACATACAGTGCTGTCATTAAAGAGGGAAACCCGTAACGGGTGCCGTCTTCATCCGGAACAAGCGGCATTTTTAGTTTAGAATCAATATGCACATCACAATACTGTTCTATTCCCGCACTGTCTTTGGCTGCGGGCGATACGCATACGACTCCCGCACCTTTTTCATAAAGCTCTTTTGCGAGCGCCTGTTCTTCGGCTGTGCCCGTCCCTGAGCAAAACATCAGCACCCTGTCGCTTTCTGTCACTTCCTCAGCGCTTTCTGGAAAGGCTTTGACAGATGGGAAGGGTTCTTTGCTTTCAGTGGCCTCAAAAAAGACGCCCTGCAGCTCATTTGCTCCGTATAAATAAATGGAATGCCCGCTGATCACCGCTTGAGCAAGCAGCCGCGCCCCATCTTCAATCGCGTCAGATTCCTTATCCTGAATGCGTGAAAAAATACCTGTTAACTGCGTCGTGAATATTTTCAACATAAGTGAATCCTCCTTTATAACGTACAATATCAGTATACAACAAAAGAGAAAATGCTCAGAAAATGTCGTAAAGTAGACTATTATAATTAAAGGAAATAGGAAAATCAAACAGAATACATACAATACTGCTTACTTTTGACGAAAATCATAATATTGGGGTGTAAAATGATGAATGAAAAAATTTTAATCGTTGATGATCAATACGGCATTCGTATTTTGCTAAATGAAGTGTTCAATAAAGAAGGCTACCAGACGTTTCAGGCTGCGAACGGCCTGCAGGCGCTTGACATTGTGACAAAAGAACGGCCCGACCTTGTGCTTTTGGACATGAAAATTCCCGGCATGGACGGAATCGAAATCTTAAAACGGATGAAGGTCATTGACGAAAACATCCGGGTCATTATCATGACGGCATACGGAGAGCTCGACATGATCCAAGAATCGAAGGAATTGGGCGCTCTGACGCACTTTGCCAAGCCGTTTGACATCGACGAAATCAGAGACGCCGTCAAAAAATATCTGCCCCTGAAGTCTAACTGACAAAAAGAAGAAACAAATGAATCATGTCATTATGTTGCCGATTTGTCGAAAAGTTGGTATCCTAGTTATGGAGAAAAAGCGATCTGAGTATTTACATATGACAGCAATATATGGGTCATGCTAGGGTGGAAAGCTTTTTTCGCTAGAAGACAATCAGGCTACATAAGGAGGACATTCGACATGCCTTTAGTTTCTATGACGGAAATGTTGAATACAGCTAAAGAAAAAGGGTACGCTGTAGGACAATTTAACTTAAACAACCTTGAGTTTACTCAAGCGATTTTACAAGCAGCTGAAGAAGAAAAATCTCCAGTGATCCTTGGTGTTTCCGAAGGTGCGGGACGCTACATGGGCGGCTTCAAAACAGTCGTTGCTATGGTAAAAGCACTTATGGAAGAGTACAAAGTGACAGTTCCTGTTGCGATTCACTTAGACCATGGTTCAAGCTTTGAATCTTGTGCGAAAGCGATTCATGCAGGTTTCACATCTGTAATGATCGACGCTTCTCACCATCCATTTGAAGAAAACGTAGCAACAACTGCTAAAGTTGTTGAGCTTGCTCATTTCCACGGAGTATCTGTAGAAGCTGAGCTTGGAACAGTAGGCGGACAAGAAGATGACGTTATCGCTGAAGGCGTAATCTACGCTGATCCTAAAGAGTGCCAAGAGCTTGTTGAGCGCACTGGCATCGACTGCCTTGCACCAGCATTAGGTTCTGTTCACGGCCCTTACAAAGGTGAGCCAAACCTTGGCTTCAAAGAAATGGAAGAGATCGGAAAATCAACTGGTCTTCCGCTAGTTCTTCACGGCGGTACTGGAATTCCGACTGCTGACATCAAAAAATCAATTTCACTTGGTACAGCTAAAATCAACGTGAATACTGAAAACCAAATTTCTTCTGCAAAAGCTGTTCGCGAAACATTGGCAGCTAAGCCTGACGAGTACGATCCACGTAAATACCTTGGACCAGCTCGTGAAGCGATCAAAGAAACAGTTATCGGTAAAATGCGTGAATTTGGTTCTTCAAACCAAGCTTAATTCAATTGGAACTTTTTATAGCCGCCTGACAGCTTGACAGGCGGTTTTCCGTCTATCTTTAGAAAGCGCAATCATATTCGCAGTTCAGAAAATTTCTTAATCAGGGAGGCTTTTTGAAAATGTTATTCTTTGTTGATACAGCCAATATCGATGAAATTAGAGAAGCGAATGAATTAGGAATTCTCGCCGGTGTAACGACGAATCCTAGTTTAGTAGCAAAGGAAGCTAATGTATCATTCCACGACCGTCTTCGCGAGATCACAGACGTCGTGAAAGGCTCTGTAAGTGCAGAGGTTATTTCTTTGAAAGCTGAGGAAATGATCGAGGAAGGAAAAGAACTGGCGAAAATCGCACCGAACATTACGGTGAAAATCCCGATGACGTCTGACGGTTTAAAAGCGGTAAGAGCACTTACTGACTTAGGCATCAAAACAAACGTCACATTGATCTTCAATGCAAACCAGGCGCTTCTTGCTGCCAGAGCGGGGGCAACATATGTATCTCCATTCCTGGGACGTTTAGATGACATCGGCCACAACGGGCTTGACCTGATTTCAGAAGTTAAACAGATTTTTGACATTCACGGCCTTGACACGCAAATCATTGCAGCGTCAATCCGCCACCCGCAGCACGTGACAGAAGCTGCTCTTAGAGGGGCTCATATCGGCACAATGCCGCTGAAAGTCATTCATGCGCTCACTAAACACCCGTTAACAGACAAAGGAATCGAACAATTCCTGGCAGACTGGAACAAATAATGAAAGGGGCGGCAAACAGCTTTATGCCTGTTTGCCGCGGCCTTTGTATTTCACCGACCTGATACAGCGGATCTTCAGATGCTGACGCCGCTTTACAGAGAAGGAATCATTGGGCTGCAGAAGCTGATATCGGAATGAAGGGTATGCGTACTGCTTTTGCCGGATGACGACGATGTCTCTCGAGCCGGCGGGTCTCTGTGCATCTTTTGAAACCTGTACCCCCCAAAGCTTCGCTATTTTCTTCCTGATATTTTACAATGTGTTGTATTCTTTCTCTTCGAATTGGCTAGATTTTGGACATGAGCTTTATTTGCAGAGACAGAATAAAATGACATTTTATTTAGCTCCGCAGCTATCTTCTTATGGAAGGAGACTATCATGGAAAAGTTGAATATTGCCGGCGGTGACTCGTTAAACGGTACAGTACATATCAGCGGCGCTAAAAACAGCGCTGTTGCGTTAATACCTGCAACCATTTTGGCAAATTCCGAGGTGACAATTGAAGGGCTTCCAGAGATTTCAGATATTGAAACGCTGCGTGACCTGTTAAAGGAAATCGGCGGCAACGTGCATTTTGAGAATGGGGAAATGGTTGTTGACCCTACGTCGATGATCAGCATGCCGCTCCCTAACGGGAAAGTAAAAAAGCTTCGCGCGTCATATTATTTAATGGGGGCGATGCTCGGCCGCTTCAAGCAGGCGGTCATTGGATTGCCTGGCGGCTGTCACTTAGGGCCCCGTCCGATTGATCAGCATATCAAAGGCTTTGAAGCACTCGGAGCTGAAGTAACCAATGAACAAGGCGCCATTTATTTGCGAGCTGAAAGGCTCAGAGGCGCACGGATTTATTTAGATGTCGTAAGCGTTGGGGCAACGATTAACATTATGCTCGCCGCTGTTTTGGCAGAAGGGAAAACGATCATCGAAAACGCTGCCAAGGAGCCTGAGATCATTGACGTCGCGACATTGCTTACCAGCATGGGCGCCAAAATCAAAGGTGCGGGCACCAATGTGATTCGAATCGACGGCGTGAAGGAACTGCACGGCTGCAAGCATACGATCATTCCGGACAGAATTGAGGCCGGGACATTTATGATTGCAGGGGCTGCAATGGGCAAGGAAGTCATTATCGATAACGTCATTCCCACTCATCTAGAGTCGTTAACGGCAAAGCTGAGAGAAATGGGCTATCATATCGAAACAAGCGACGACCAGCTCCTCATTGTCGGCGGGCAGAAGAACTTAAAGCCGGTTGACGTCAAAACCCTCGTATACCCGGGGTTTCCGACTGATTTACAGCAGCCGATGACGGCGCTCCTGACAAGGGCGAAAGGGACGAGTGTCGTCACAGACACCATCTACTCGGCAAGATTCAAGCACATTGATGAGCTGAGACGAATGGGTGCCAATATGAAAGTAGAAGGCAGATCTGCCATCATCACAGGTCCTGTCGAGCTTCAAGGCGCAAAAGTGAAGGCAAGTGATCTGCGTGCCGGAGCCTGCTTGGTGGTAGCCGGACTGATGGCTGATGGCGTCACGGAAATTACGGGACTGGAGCATATTGACCGCGGATACAGCAGCCTTGAGAAGAAGCTTGAGGGGCTTGGAGCGACAATTTGGCGTGAAAGAATGACTGACGAAGAAATAGAACAGCTTCAAAATTCATAATGGTTTCTTGTGAGAGGAGATCGTGTTGAAATGGAAAGAAGTTTATCAATGGAATTGGTACGTGTGACCGAAGCTGCGGCATTGGCATCAGCAAGATGGATGGGCCGGGGAAAAAAAGATGAGGCTGATGAAGCGGCAACAAGTGCAATGAGAGACGTTTTTGATACAGTGCCGATGAAAGGGACCGTTGTAATCGGTGAAGGGGAAATGGACGAAGCGCCGATGCTGTATATCGGGGAAAAACTCGGAAACGGGTACGGCCCGCGCGTTGATGTCGCAGTTGACCCTCTTGAAGGCACAAACATCTTAGCAAGCGGCGGCTGGAACGCGCTGACGGTTATCGCGGTCGCAGACCATGGCACGCTTCTGAATGCTCCTGACATGTATATGCAAAAAATCGCAGTCGGTCCGGAAGCGGTGGGCTGCATTGACATCGAAGCACCTGTCATTGACAACCTTAAAGCGGTGGCAAAAGCGAAAAACAAGGACGTTGAGGACGTCGTTGCCACAATTTTAAACCGTGAAAGACACGCAAAAATCATTTCCGAGCTTCGTGAGGCCGGCGCCAGAATCAAATTGATCAATGACGGCGATGTCGCAGGCGCCATCAACACGGCTTTCGACCACACGGGCGTTGATATCCTGTTCGGATCAGGCGGCGCTCCTGAGGGTGTGCTTTCCGCTGTTGCGCTAAAAGCACTCGGCGGAGAAATCATTGGTAAACTTCTTCCGCAAAGCGAAGAAGAAATCACTCGCTGTCACAAAATGGGCCTTGATTTAAGCAAAGTCCTTCGCATGGAAGACCTTGTGAAGGGTGATGACGCGATTTTTGCAGCTACAGGGGTTACTGACGGCGAGCTGTTAAAAGGAGTTCAATTCAAAGGCTCTGTCGGTACAACTGAAAGCTTAGTTATCCGTGCAAAATCGGGCACTGTTCGTTTCGTTGACGGCAGACATAGCTTGAAAAAGAAACCAAATCTTGTAATCCGTCCATAACAAACAGAAAAAGCGGGTGTGAGCCCGCTTTAACTTTTGCAGAAAAGCGTCAACTCTATCAATTCCGTGTCAAAACCTTATTTCAGTTGAATAATTTTTTGAAATAAGGTAAAAATAAAGAGTGCTGCGAATTTTACTGCGTAATACCTTCTTTTAAGCACTAGGAAAGTTTCAATTTCTACCGCATACAGACGATATAAGTATTGATCTTCTCATGTTTTTGTCCTCGCTTCCTTCAAAACTCATTAAGACAATCCTTTTAACAAAAGCGCCGATCATGGGTGGAAGTGTTACCGATAGAAGTTCCTTTATGTTAAAAAAAGAATGTGCTTTGGCGGATGTTGTGCAAAAGCAGCAGATGACATGTTCAGAGTAAGATATTGACTATGAAAAGCGTGGTGTTTTTATGAAAGACGTATCTATTTCCTCTTTGGAAAATATGAAATTGAAAGAGCTTTATGAACTTGCAAGACATTATAAAATCTCCTATTACAGCAAACTGACAAAAAAAGAACTCATTTTCGCCATTCTGAAAGCGAATGCAGAACAGGAAGATCTGCTGTTTATGGAAGGCGTTCTCGAGATCATCCAGTCTGAAGGTTTCGGATTCCTGAGACCGATCAACTACTCTCCAAGCTCAGAAGACATTTACATCTCAGCTTCACAAATCCGCCGTTTCGATTTGCGGAACGGAGACAAAGTATCTGGCAAGGTTCGCCCGCCAAAAGAAAATGAGCGTTACTATGGACTTTTGCACGTTGAAGCAGTAAATGGGGATGATCCCGAATCTGCAAAAGAGCGTGTGCATTTCCCGGCTCTTACGCCACTTTACCCGGATCGTCAAATGGTGCTTGAAACAAAGCCGAACTTCTTGTCTACAAGAATTATGGACATGATGGCGCCGGTTGGATTTGGGCAGCGCGGATTGATTGTTGCGCCGCCGAAAGCCGGAAAAACGATGCTGCTGAAGGAAATTGCCAACAGCATTACAGCGAACCAGCCTGAAGCAGAGCTGATCGTGCTTTTAATTGACGAAAGACCTGAGGAAGTAACCGATATCGAGCGCTCTGTAGCTGGGGATGTCGTCAGCTCAACGTTTGATGAAGTGCCGGAAAACCATATCAAAGTGGCCGAGCTTGTGCTTGAACGTGCAATGCGTCTCGTGGAACACAAAAAAGACGTCATTATCCTGATGGACAGCATCACACGGCTTGCCCGCGCCTACAACTTAGTGATTCCGCCAAGCGGAAGAACGCTTTCCGGGGGGATTGACCCAGCGGCGTTCCACCGTCCGAAACGCTTCTTCGGGGCTGCGAGAAATATCGAAGAGGGCGGCAGCTTAACCATCCTTGCTACGGCTCTGGTCGATACAGGTTCACGTATGGATGATGTCATTTATGAAGAATTCAAGGGAACAGGCAACATGGAGCTCCATCTTGACCGCTCTCTTGCCGAGCGCCGCATCTTCCCTGCCATCGATATCCGCCGTTCAGGAACGCGCAAAGAAGAGCTGCTTGTGCCTAAAGAGCATCTTGATCGTTTATGGTCTATCCGCAAAACGATGTCTGATTCACCTGATTTCGCAGAAAAGTTCATGAGAAAAATGAAAAAAACCAAAACAAACCAGGAATTTTTCGATATTCTCAATCAAGAATGGAAACAGGCAAATCTATCATCTGCAAGAAGGTAAATTGTATTTGCAAAAGAAGTAAATCACTGATATAATTTTCTCATATGCGTTTCGGACAATGATCCGAAATAATAACTCTGTTTCCACACGGGATTCAGGGCGGAAGGAGATGGATACAATGAAAGCAGGAATTCATCCTAATTTCAAAAAAGCAACAGTTAAATGCGCTTGCGGAAATGAATTTGAAACAGGCTCAGTAAAAGAAGAGGTACGCGTTGAGATTTGCTCTGAATGCCACCCATTCTACACTGGCCGTCAAAAATTCGCTTCTGCTGATGGTCGTGTTGATCGCTTTAACAAAAAATACGGTCTTAAGTAATAATAGATTTCTCAACAGGCAAGCAGCAGTCTTGCCTGTTTTTTATATTGTCTAAAACACAGCTGGCAGAGAGAGGGGAGCGAAGCCTATGTACATAATGAAACAAAGCGGGTGGCTTGAGCTGATTTGCGGCAGCATGTTCTCGGGGAAATCTGAAGAGCTGATCAGAAGAGTGAAGAGAGCAACTTACGCCAAGCAGGAAGTCAGGGTATTTAAGCCTGTAATTGATAACCGATACAGCGAAGCTGCTGTTGTCTCCCATAATGGAACATCGATGACGAGCTATGCCATTTCGTCTGCTGCGGACATTTGGGATCACATCAGTGAAAGTACAGATGTGATTGCGGTTGATGAAGTGCAGTTTTTTGATCAGGAAATTGTTGAGGTTTTATCATCTCTTGCCGATAAAGGCTACCGTGTGATAGCAGCAGGCCTTGATATGGATTTTAGGGGAGAGCCGTTCGGTGTCGTCCCGAATATCATGGCGATTGCGGAAAGTGTGACAAAGCTGCAAGCCGTCTGTTCTGTTTGCGGATCACCGGCGAGCAGAACACAGCGCCTCATTGACGGCAAACCTGCTTCTTACGATGATCCGGTCATTTTGGTTGGTGCATCTGAATCATATGAAGCAAGATGCAGACATCATCACGAAGTCCCAGGAAAATCTAAAAAATAGTCCAAAACATGGGTATAAAGATAGAATGCACCGGCTAAAAACACCGGTGTTTTTTTTATATTCTGATAATATTCAATTAAAAAATTTAAATAAGTATATTAAAAAATTAAGTAATTTTCTTCCCTTGAATTTTGATTTTGACAGGCATACAATAGCTTACGTAATGTAAATAGTTTTGAGACATTGTTCGAATAATTGTCACAAAGTCGCATAAAGATCATGATCGGTCATATTTTAGATGGGTTATTACTTAACTTGGTTAACTATTTCAAGAAAGAAGGAGATTTGCTTGAATAACATAAAAAAAACGAAAGAAGGCCACTTAGAAACAACTCTTAGAGGAAAAGAAGTTTTATCTATTCCTACTTTAAATAAAGGCGTTGCTTTTTCACTAGAAGAAAGACAAGAACTCGGCTTAGAAGGGCTTCTGCCGCCAACTGTACTTTCTCTTGATCAACAAGCACAACGCGCGTACGAGCAATTCCAAGCGCAGCCTGACCGCCTTCGTCAAAATGTTTACTTAAGTGATCTTGCAAACCGTAACGAAGTTCTTTTCTATAAATTGCTGAAAAACCATCTTCGCGAAATGCTTCCTGTTGTGTACACGCCAACAGTTGGTGAAGCGATTCAGGAATACAGCCATGAATATAGAAGACCTCAAGGAATCTACTTGTCAATCGATAACATTGATGGTATTGAAAAAGCGTTTGAAAACCTTCACGCGACAGCAGGCGATATTGATCTTATCGTTGCTACTGACTCTGAAAGCATTCTCGGTATCGGTGACTGGGGTGTAGGCGGTATTAATATCGCAATCGGTAAATTGGCTGTTTACACTGCTGCAGCTGGTATTGACCCTAGCCGTGTTATCCCGGTTGTGCTTGATGTCGGTACGAACAACGAAAAACTTCTAAACGATCCTTTATATATTGGTAACAAGCATGAACGTGTTCAAGGTGAACGCTACGAAGCTTTCATTGACGCTTATGTAAAAGCTGCATTGAAATTCTTCCCTAAAGCGCTTCTTCACTGGGAAGACCTTGGCAACAAAAATGCACGCAACATCATGAAAAAATACAATCATGAAATCCTGACATTTAATGATGATATTCAAGGTACTGGCGCGATTACACTTGCAGGTGTGCTTGCCGCTATGAAGAAAACCGGCGCTTCTATTAAAGATCAGCGTGTTGTTATCTTCGGTGCTGGTTCTGCTGGTATCGGTATTGCTGACCAAATCCGTGACACAATGGTGCTAGCCGGATTATCTGAAGAAGAAGCTAACAAACGTTTCTACACACTTGATTACAGAGGCTTGCTGACTGAAGAAATCGAAGGCATCCTTGATTTCCAAAAACCTTACCTTCGCAATGCGGATGAAGTGAAAGACTGGAAGCGCGATGAAAAAGGTCAAATTCCATTCGATGAAGTGGTTCGTCAAGCGAAGCCAACGATCTTGATTGGTACTTCAGGGGTTTCAGGTGCATTCACAGAGGAAATTGTAAAAGAAATGGCATCTCACGTAGACCGTCCGGTTATCATGCCGATGTCTAACCCGACTCACCTTGCTGAAGCTGTTCCTGAAGATCTGTTCAAATGGACTGACGGAAAAGTGCTTATTGCAACAGGAAGCCCATTTGACAATGTAGAATACAACGGTGTTTCTTATGAAATCGGACAATCTAACAACGCATTCGCGTTCCCTGGTCTTGGACTTGGTTCAATTGTAGCTGAAGCGCGTATCATTACACCTGCTATGTTTGCTGCAACTGCTGATGCGATTGCTGAAATGGTTGATCTTGAAACACCTGGAGCAGGATTGCTTCCAAGCATTGATAAGCTTCAAGAGGTTTCTATCCAAGTTGCGATTGCCGTTGCTGAAGCAGCAATTAAAGATGGCGTGGCAAATCGTCAGCCTGAAGATGTGAAACAAGCGGTACTTGATGCAATGTGGACACCTGAATACAAAAAAGTCATCGCGAAATAATTAGCGAGTAAATTTTTCTGTCCGAGGGAAAGCTTTTTGTAAAGCTAAAGTATACGGACATAGGATTTGGAGGAGAATATTTTGAGCATCTTAGATATCTTAATCCTCCTGGCGCCGATCTTCTTTGTTATCGTGCTGGGTTGGTTTGCAGGACATTTTGGAAGTTATGATGCCAAGTCGGCAAAAGGGGTAAGTACGTTAGTAACGAAATACGCACTTCCAGCTCACTTTATCGCTGGTATTTTGACAACTTCCAGAAGTGAATTTTTATCACAAGTACCTTTAATGATTTCTTTAATTATTGGGATTGTTGGTTTCTATATCATCATTCTTTTGGTTTGCAGATTTATTTTCAAGTATGATTTAACGAACTCATCTGTATTTTCTTTGAACTCTGCACAGCCGACATTCGCATTTATGGGTATCCCGGTATTGGGAAGCTTATTCGGAGCGAATGAAGTTGCGATTCCGATCGCGGTCACAGGTATCGTGGTTAACGCGATTCTTGATCCGCTCGCGATCATTATCGCTACTGTTGGTGAGTCTTCTAAGAAAAACGAAGAGAGTGGCGACAGCTTCTGGAAGATGACAGGAAAATCAATCCTGCATGGTCTTTGTGAGCCGCTTGCAGCTGCTCCGTTAATCAGTATGATCTTGGTGCTGGTTTTCAATTTCACTCTTCCTGAGCTGGGTGTTAAAATGCTTGATCAGCTTGGAAGCACAACATCTGGTGTTGCTCTCTTTGCTGTCGGTGTTACCGTTGGTATTCGTAAAATTAAACTCAGTATGCCGGCTATCGGTATTGCGTTACTAAAAGTTGCGGTTCAGCCTGCATTAATGTTCCTGATTGCTCTTGCTATCGGACTTCCGGCTGACCAAACAACAAAAGCAATCCTTCTTGTTGCATTCCCTGGTTCTGCCGTTGCAGCCATGATTGCGACTCGTTTCGAGAAACAAGAAGAAGAAACTGCAACTGCGTTTGTGGTCAGTGCGATTCTGTCATTGATTTCACTTCCAATCATTATCGCGCTTACTGCGTAACAAAAAAAGCTCCCTTTACGGGGAGCTTTTTGCTTTAGGTTTGAAATTTGAACAGTGACAGCAGCGGTTTTTTTCTTGTTTTGTTTTTTTCAGAAGCAGCAGCAGTCTCGGGGATCGGCTGAGCGGTGAATTCTTTCATTTGTGAGGTCAGTGATTGCAGATCTGCAAGAATATCATCGATTTCTCTGCGGTGCTGAAGCAGCTGGTAAGATACACCTTCATCGGCTTTTTGTTTCAGCTGGCGTTCCAGTTCCGACATTCTTGCCATCAATTCACTTTCGTCCTGCCTTTGCTGTAAAAGGGTGTCCAGCTTTTGTTCAAGCTGCTCGATTCTTCGTTCTGTGTCGCTATTTGTTTTTTGGACAAGGAAGCCTGTGCGCTTTTTAGCGCTTTTCGGCAGATGAATATCCTGAATCGCCGTGCCTTCAGAGATTTGTTTTTGAACGGATTTTAGAACCTTCACGTCTTCTGCCGTGAACGAATAGTGTCCGAGCTCATTGCGTTCGGCCGGAAGATTCAGCTGCTTCACCCACCGCTGCACCGTTTTTGCGGAGACGCCGAGTTCACTTGCTACCATATTTGTATTCATGATCCCATACCTCCTTTTAAGCTAGGTATTCGACCATAGAATGAGGTTCCCTTCCCGTTAGACAAAACAAGAAAAGATTCGGCAAAGAAAGTGGGTATCTCCTTTTTTTCTTCAAAAACTGTTATTGTTCATACAGTTCTAATGGAAGCTGGTCAGGATCAAAAAAGAAGGTGAAACGTTTGCCGGTCAGCGGATCTGTTCTGATTGGCTCTGTTTCGATTCCTTTTTCATGAAGCTCCTGAACCGCTTTATCCAAGCTGCCGACTGTAAAGGCGAGATGGCGCAGGCCTGCGGCTTCAGGCCGAGTTTGTCGTTCGGGCGGATCGGGAAACGAGAACAGCTCAATGACATACGAGCCGTTAAGCGACAAATCAAGCTTATAGGAGCCGCGCTCTTCGCGGTACGTTTCTTGAATCACCTGAAAACCAAGCTTATGTACGTAGAAAGCTTTCGACTTTTCGTAATCTGAACATATGATTGCAATATGATGTATGGATTTCAGCAACATGATCCCTCCTCGAATTCCAGTATAGCAGAGGGGGCTTTTCCAACTGGGATTGAAATGCTTTTGACTGGGGTTAATTACTATACTATAATGAGAATGTTACGCACAGGAAAACAGAGGTGAAGACCGTGTTAGACCGTTTAAAATCAATTGAAGAACGATACGAGAAATTAAATGAGCTTTTAAGCGATCCAGAAGTAGTCAACGATCCGAAAAAGCTGAGAGAATATTCAAAAGAGCAATCTGATATACAAGAAACAGTTGACGTATATAGACAATACAGAGATGCGTCAGAACAGCTGGCTGATGCAAAAGCGATGCTTGAAGAGAAGCTGGACGCTGAGATGCGCGACATGGTGAAGGAAGAGATTTCTGAACTTCAGAAGGAAACGGAAACACTGTCAGAACGGCTGAAAGTGCTCTTGATCCCGAAAGATCCTAATGATGATAAAAACGTTATTATGGAGATCCGCGGAGCCGCGGGAGGCGAGGAAGCTGCTTTATTCGCGGGCAACCTGTACAGAATGTATTCCCGTTATGCCGAGCTTCAGGGCTGGAAAACAGAGGTCATGGAAGCGAATGTAACCGGAACAGGCGGCTACAAAGAGATCATCTTTATGATTACGGGAAGCGGCGCGTATTCTAAACTCAAATATGAAAACGGCGCCCACCGCGTACAGCGTGTTCCGGAAACAGAATCAGGCGGACGCATCCATACATCCACTGCAACAGTAGCATGTCTTCCTGAGGCAGAAGAGGTAGAGGTTGACATCCATGAGAAGGATATCCGTGTCGATACGTTTGCTTCAAGCGGACCGGGAGGACAAAGCGTTAACACAACAATGTCTGCGGTTCGTCTGACTCACTTGCCGACAGGTGTAGTTGTATCATGCCAGGATGAAAAATCTCAAATTAAGAACAAAGAAAAAGCAATGAAGGTTCTCCGTGCCAGAATCTATGATAAATTTCAGCAGGAAGCCCAGGCTGAATATGATCAAACACGGAAATCAGCAGTCGGATCTGGTGACCGCTCTGAACGTATCCGCACATACAACTTCCCGCAAAACCGTGTGACGGATCACAGAATCGGTTTGACGATTCAAAAGCTTGATCAGATTCTTGAAGGAAAACTTGACGAAGTGGTTGAAGCGCTGATTGTTGAAGATCAGGCTAGCAAGCTTCAGCAGTCGGAAGGTTAAGATGAAGACGATATTCGAAGCCCTGAAATGGGCTTCTTCTTATTTAACCGAAGCGGGAAGAGAAGAAAATGCTGCCGAGCTCCTATTGCTTTATGATACCGGAATGGAGAGAAGCAAACTGCTCGCAAGCTTACAGGAACCGATTGGTGAAGACGAGCTGTATCGCTTTAAGCGTCACGTTGAGATGCATAAAGAGGGCGTGCCGGTTCAATACATTATAGGAAAAGAGTTTTTTTATGGACGGGAATTTATGGTGAATGATGATGTGCTGATCCCGCGGCCGGAAACTGAAGAAGTTGTCTTTCATTTGCTTGAAAAATATCGGAGTGTCTTTTCTGAAGACGGCAAGCTCGAAGTTGTTGACGTTGGTACAGGGAGCGGCGCAATAGCCGTCACGCTTGCGCTTGAAAACCAAGGCTTTTCTGTGTCGGCGGTCGATATTTCGAAAGAGGCGCTGCAAGTCGCCTCTGCCAATGCAGAAAAACTCGGAGCAAATGTGCGCTTTTATCAGGGCGATCTGCTTGAGCCTTTTATTAAGGCGGGAAAAAAAGCGGATATCATTGTCTCAAACCCGCCATATATATCAGAGGAAGAAATGGCTGATCTATCGGAAATTGTCCGTTTTCATGAGCCGCTGCACGCGCTCACCGATGGCGGAGACGGGCTGAAATTTTATAAGCGGTTTATGGAAGACATTCCGCTTGTCATGAAGGATAAAGTATTTGTCGTTTTTGAAATCGGCTGGAACCAGGGAGCGGCGGTCAAAGACCTGATCCTCAAGGCGTTTAAGGGGGCGGAAGTGGAAGTGCTGAAAGATATTAATGGAAAAGACAGAACCATATGCGCTCTGATTCATAAAAATAAATAAGCAGCTTGCTGGCGAGTGAATGGATCAAGCTGTTTAACACCAGCAAAGGGGATGTAAACATGAAAAAGGCCCTGACAGCAGGAATCCTGCTCATTGCGATTGAGAGCATGATTGGCACCATTTTTCCGCAGGCTCTTTCATATGAAGCGATTTTTGGCGTTGCGTCTCTCGTTTTAGTGGGGCTCGCGATCATTACATCGGGTTTGGCTGTAAGCGGAAGCGATCAGCGGGCAAACTACCATTCAGAAACCAAAGAAGGCCGTACATCTCGCATGAAAATGGCGGCCGCTTTCTTTGTTGCGGCGATACCTTCCATTCTATGTTATTTACTGACGATTTTGTTTTAATAAAAAAGGAAGCCTCTTAGGCTTCCTTTTTTTGCAGTAAAACAGAATCCCATATCCAATAGATAAGAGCTGTTAATACAGCGAAAAGATAGAAGGCTGTATTTTGAAACAAAGATTGTCCCGAAGGCTGAAGCACGCCGAAAATGATCGCGTTGGCAATAAAAGCAGCGATAAGGTAATACAGCAGATACAAAGGGCTGAACCGTTTCGGCTTTTTATTCATCATGATTTGAAGCGGCAGTGCGAAGATCAAATAAGGAAACAGAAAATAAAATGCCATTGTGATGAGAGCGGCAATGATAAATGAATGAATATAAATTACTGAATAAAGAACGGACATCGTGAATGCTGATAACAGCACTGTATAATTGTATTTCATCTTAAACCTCCTAAAACACTATCGTACCATAAATAAGATTAACAGCTTGCTAGATTTTTTTCACCCTGCACGTTTACCCCCGGCTCTCCTTGTCCATAATAGGGCTAGAAACAAAGCACGGAGAGGAACGGTGGGGACCGATGAAAAAAACAGTAATCATTTGTATATATATCTTTCTTTTATTATCTGGAGCGCTCGTAGGGCTGGCAAAAGAAGAGACGGCACAGAAATCGGAAAATCAGCCGGTGGTCATACCGGATCAGGCGATTCGTTTGAGAATATTGGCAAACAGCGATAGTGATCAAGACCAGCAATTAAAACGTCATATAAGAGACGCGGTGAATAAAGAAATCACAACTTGGGTAAAGGATATTACTTCTATTGAAGAAGCGCGTCGCGTGATTCGTTCAAAGCTGCCTGAAATCAAAGCAATTGCAAAGGAAACAATGGAGAAAGAAGGAGCGAATCAGTCGATATCCGTTGATTTTGACAAAATCTCGTTTCCGACAAAGCTTTACGGCAACATGGTATATCCTGCCGGTGAGTATGAAGCGATTTTGATTACGCTTGGAAACGGAGACGGCGCCAACTGGTGGTGTGTGCTGTTCCCGCCCCTCTGCTTTCTCGATTTTTCTAACGGGGAAGCCGTCAAAGAACAAGAAGATAAAGAAGCCTCAAAAAAGCAGACTGAAAAAGTGCTTGAGGACGTAACTGCTAAAGCGGAAAAAGCCAAAAAAGAAGAGAACGAAGAAAAAGAAGACGGCACAGAAGTGAAATTCTTTTTAGTCGAATGGATTTCCGATCTTTTTTCCTAATCATCTGGTCTAAAAATAGATTTGCCTCATAGATTGGAAGAAAGAACGCAAAAACGGGGTGAACGGATGTTTTATCAACTGCGGGTGGCAAGGGAAAAAGACGGAGATGTGCTCGAGGCATTTTTAAAACAGGCAAAAACCAGCTATGAAGGCGTGAAAGAAGGCTTCACTCAATTTCTTATGCTGGAGGACAGTGAGAAAAACATTGCCGGATGCCTCGGTATTGAAAAAATAAGCTGTGACCAGGGGCTGCTGCGATCACTTGTCATATCGGACAAGCTTCACCAAGGCCACATCGTCACGCTTTTTCAAAGCATGGAGGTGCTGTGCGAAAAGCATCAGATCAAAACCGTGTACCTAGTAGCAAATCAGCATTCCTCTGCGGACTTTCTGACGGCCATGGGTTTTGAAAGAGCTGAGAGTGTACCGGAGGAGCTGTTTTCTTCTGATCACTTCTGTGAATCGCGGCAAACAGAAGGAGCCGTTTTGATGAAAAAAGCGTCTGGATAAGTGCAGTTTATACACATACTTATCCACTTCTTTATTAGCGTTGTCCACAATTTGTGGATAACGCTTGTTTTATTACAGGACATCTTTTATACTTTCAAAAGGATTACACGCGTAAAACAATCGTTTTATTGTTGTGAATAAGGAGTTTGGTCAGAAATGAAAACGAAAAGATGGTTTGTGGATGTAACTGACGAGTTATCCACAAATGATCCACAAATTGCACAAGCAGCCGCTTTGCTCCGAGAAAATGAGGTCGTTGCCTTTCCGACAGAAACAGTTTATGGCCTAGGCGCAAACGCAAAAAATACGGATGCCGTCAAAAAAATATATGAGGCGAAAGGGCGGCCGAGCGATAATCCCCTGATTGTCCACATTGCGGATATCAGCCAGCTTGAGGATTTAACGGGCCCGGCGCCGGAAAAGGCGAAAACATTGATGAAACGGTTTTGGCCGGGAGCACTTACGCTCATTCTGCCTTGCAAACCTGATGCGCTTTCACCTCGTGTAACGGCAGGTCTTGAAACGGTTGCCATTAGAATGCCGGATCATCCGCTTGCCCTTGCATTGATTCGCGAATCGGGACTGCCGATTGCAGCACCGAGCGCCAATCTATCAGGCAAGCCAAGTCCCACAAAAGCAGAGCATGTGGCACACGACTTGGATGGCCGCATAGCCGGTATTATGGATGGAGGCCCTACCGGAATCGGGGTCGAATCAACCGTGCTTTCATGTGCGGACGACATCCCTGTTCTCCTGCGTCCGGGCGGCATTACGAAGGAACAAATTGAAGCGGTGATCGGGCCGATTCATGTGGATAAAGGGCTCAGCGACCAAAACGAGAAGCCGATTTCTCCAGGGATGAAATATACACATTATGCGCCGACAGCGCCGCTTGCCATTTGCGAAGGCAGCCCAGAGCGCATTCAGCACCTCATTCAAGAATATCAACAGGGCGGAAGACGGGTCGGTGTCCTGACGACAGAAGAAAACGCGGGCGTTTATTCCGCTGATTATGTGAAGAGCTGCGGAAGACGGGCTCAGCTTGAGACTGTTGCGGCAGGGCTGTATGATGCTTTGCGCAGCTTTGATGAGAATAAGGTGGACTTTATTATTGCGGAATCCTTTCCGGACACAGGTGTCGGTCTCGCTATTATGAACAGGCTGATGAAAGCCGCCGGAGGAAGAGTGATTCGCTGAAAGCAGTCAGATGTTCTAACCCTTTTTGGACACGCATAGGCTAAAAAAGCGGGGCGTGTCCAAGGGGGTTATTTATGTATGTCGGATTTGTTTATAGGCGAACTGATTACATTAAGCATCATGGCGTTTGCTTTAGGGATGGATGCTTTTTCTGTCGGCCTTGGAATGGGCATGGTCAAACTTAGAAAGAAGCAGATATTCTATATTGGTTTCATCATCGGCCTCTTTCACGTCATCATGCCTCTCGCAGGGATGGCGGCCGGTAACATGCTGTCAGGGCTCCTCGGCGTGTTAGCGGTTTATATCGGTGGGGCGCTGCTTTTTGTTCTTGGGGTTCAAATGCTTATGGCCTCTTTTAAACAGTCAGAAGAACGATTCATGTCACCGGCAGGGCCGGGCTTATTGCTGTTTGCCATCGGTGTCAGCCTTGACAGCTTTTCCGTCGGCTTGAGCTTGGGGATATACGGCTCGCATCCGCTCCTCACAATTACCCTGTTCGGGCTGTTCAGCATGATGTTGACATGGCTGGGCCTGCTGGTCGGAAAACAAGTGCAGTCATGGCTTGGCACATACAGCGAAGCGCTCGGGGGCATCATATTAATCGCGTTTGGATTAAAGCTGCTTTTGCCAATTTAATATACCAATAAAAGAAACGAAGTCGCCGTTTCTTTTTTCTTCATATATAATAGAGAAAAATAAGGGGTGACTGACATGGATATTATTTTTGTCTGTACTGGAAATACGTGCCGCAGCCCAATGGCTGAGGCGCTTTTTAAATCAATTGCAGAAATGGAAGGGCTGAATGTCAATGTCCGCTCGGCAGGCGTGTTTGCTTCACCTAATGGGAAAGCGACGCCTCATGCAGTCGAAGCGCTGTTTGAAAAACACATTGCCCTTAATCATGTGTCTTCTCCATTAACTGAAGAACTTATGGAATCGGCTGATTTGGTTCTGGCTATGACCCATCAGCACAAACAGATCATTGCCAGCCAATTTGGACGTTATCGTGATAAAGTGTTTACGTTAAAAGAATATGTCACAGGCAGCCATGGTGATGTCCTCGATCCGTTCGGCGGCTCAATTGACATCTATAAACAAACGAGAGATGAGCTTGAAGAGCTTCTTCGGCAGCTGGCAAAACAGCTGAAAAAAGACCGTAGATAAGTTGTCAGAAAATCTGCAAACAGGTCATTTGCAAATCCTGCGTGAAGGAGTAGAATATAGTGAAAAGCACATCATATGGTGTGAATCAAAGAGCGGACAGGCTGCGCGGTCAATAAAGCGGGCGGGCCGCATCACACACGCTGGGAGGAAAAGCAGATGAAAGTAGCCATTGCATCGGATCATGGCGGCGTTCACATTCGAAATGAAATCAAAGAGTTAATGGACGAATTGCAAATTGAATATATTGATATGGGCTGTGACTGCGGCAGCGGCTCTGTCGATTATCCGGATTATGCTTTTCCGGTGGCCGAAAAAGTGGTTAGCGGCGAAGTTGACAGAGGCATTTTAATTTGCGGGACAGGCATCGGCATGAGCATTTCCGCTAATAAAGTAAAAGGGATTCGCTGCGCGCTGGCGCACGATACCTTCAGCGCGAAGGCGACGAGGGAGCATAATGACACAAACATCCTTGCGATGGGTGAACGGGTGATCGGACCTGGTTTGGCTCGGGAAATCGCAAAAATCTGGCTGACTACTGAGTTTACCGGGGGAAGACACCAAACGCGTATTGGAAAAATTTCAGATTATGAAGAGAAAAACCTGTAGGGGTGCTGTTTAATGAATGAGTTGAAACAAACGTGGAAGACGATGCTGTCTGAGTTTCAGGACCAAGCGGAATTGAAACAAGATCAGCTCTTCGTCCTTGGATGCAGCACGAGCGAAGTGGCCGGCAGCCGGATCGGCACATCGGGCAGTGTAGATATCGCTGAAAGCATCTACAGCGGACTTGCTGAGCTCCGGGAAAAAACGGGAATCCATCTGGCGTTTCAATGCTGCGAGCATTTAAACAGAGCGCTTGTCGTCGAAGCAGAAACAGCCAAGCTGTTCAGGCTTCCAACCGTTTCTGCCGTGCCCGTTCCAAAAGCGGGCGGCGCGATGGCGTCTTATGCGTTTAAGCAGATGAAGTCTCCTGTTCTTGTTGAAGCCATTCAGGCTGACGCCGGAATTGATATAGGCGATACGTTTATCGGCATGCATCTGAAGCCGGTGGCTGTCCCTGTGCGTGTCTCTCAAAACAGCCTCGGTTCAGCTCATGTGACATTGGCGCGTACACGGCCGAAACTAATCGGCGGAGTGCGGGCGGTTTATGAGTGCGAATGAAAGGACTGCATAGCCAGTCTTTTCTTTTATTTTAAGACAGTGAAATAAATTCCGAACTTTAAATTAAATTTAAGTTATTAATATTCGTTTTTACCAATAAAAATTTAGATTTTTTAAAAATAATCTTTTACATCGGCCTTAAAAACCATGTACAATAGTGATGGTAAAAACAAAGAACAGGATACGGATAGGAGAGGATCTCGCTGATGAAACATTTACCTGCGCAAGACGAACAAGTGTTTAACGCCATTAAAAATGAGCGTGAACGCCAACAGACTAAGATCGAATTGATTGCTTCTGAGAACTTTGTAAGTGAAGCGGTTATGGAAGCACAAGGATCTGTTTTGACAAATAAGTACGCAGAAGGATATCCGGGCAAACGCTACTACGGCGGATGCGAGCACGTCGATGTCGTTGAAGATATCGCCCGTGACCGCGCGAAGGAAATCTTTGGAGCGGAGCATGTAAACGTTCAGCCTCATTCAGGCGCACAAGCAAACATGGCAGTGTACTTCACGATTTTGGAGCAAGGCGATACTGTACTTGGGATGAACCTCTCCCACGGCGGCCATTTAACACACGGAAGCCCAGTCAACTTCAGCGGTGTTCAATATAACTTTGTTGAGTACGGCGTAGATAAAGAAACTCAATATATTGATTACGATGACGTGCGTGAAAAAGCCCTCGCTCATAAACCGAAGCTTATCGTAGCAGGAGCAAGTGCGTATCCTCGTACAATCGACTTTAAGAAATTCCGTGAAATTGCTGATGAAGTCGGCGCTTACTTCATGGTGGATATGGCACACATCGCAGGACTTGTTGCGGCAGGCCTTCATCCAAACCCGGTTCCTTACGCTGATTTCGTTACAACAACAACACATAAAACACTTCGCGGTCCTCGAGGCGGTATGATCCTTTGCCGTGAAGAGTTTGGCAAGAAAATTGATAAATCGATCTTCCCTGGAATTCAAGGCGGCCCGCTGATGCACGTTATTGCCGCAAAAGCTGTTTCATTCGGTGAAGTATTGCAGGACGATTTCAAAACATATGCACAAAACGTCATTTCAAACGCGAAACGTCTGGCTGAAGCCTTAACGAAAGAGGGCATCCAGCTCGTTTCAGGCGGAACAGACAACCACCTTATCCTTGTTGATCTTCGTTCGCTCGGACTGACTGGTAAGGTTGCGGAGCATGTACTTGATGAAATCGGTATTACGTCTAACAAAAACGCGATTCCATATGATCCTGAAAAACCTTTCGTAACAAGCGGCATTCGTCTTGGTACAGCTGCTGTAACTAGCCGCGGTTTTGACGGAGATGCATTAGAAGAAGTTGGTGCTATCATTGCGCTTGCATTGAAAAACCACGAAGATGAAGGAAAACTTGAAGAAGCAAGACAGCGTGTAGCTGCTCTGACTGATAAATTTCCTTTATATAAAGAATTAGATTATTAAGATCCTAAAACCCGCTTGGGCTTATGCCCGGCGGGTTTTTTGACGATGTTCTTGAAACTCAATGTCTTTTTTTGTAGAATCAATAGAAGTGTGTAATTGTTGATGGGACAATAAAAAAGGAGCTGAAACACAGTATGGGAAAGGTTTATGTATTTGATCATCCTTTAATTCAGCACAAGCTGACATATATACGGAATGAAAATACAGGTACGAAGGATTTTAGAGAGTTAGTAGATGAAGTGGCTACACTCATGGCATTTGAAATTACCCGCGATCTTCCTCTGGAAGAGGTGGATATCAATACACCGGTTCAGGCTGCGAAATCGAAAGTCATCTCAGGGAAAAAACTCGGAGTGGTTCCTATCCTCAGAGCAGGATTGGGAATGGTTGACGGCATTTTAAAGCTGATTCCTGCGGCAAAAGTGGGACATGTCGGCCTTTACCGTGATCCAGAAACCTTAAAACCCGTGGAATACTATGTCAAGCTTCCTTCTGATGTGGAAGAGCGTGAATTCATCGTGGTTGACCCGATGCTCGCTACAGGCGGTTCCGCAGTTGAAGCCATTCACAGCCTTAAAAAACGCGGTGCGAAAAATATCCGTTTCATGTGTCTTGTAGCAGCGCCGGAGGGTGTGGAAGAATTGCAGAAGCATCATTCGGACGTTGATATTTACATTGCAGCGCTAGATGAAAAATTAAATGAAAAAGGTTATATTGTTCCAGGTCTCGGAGATGCGGGTGACCGCATGTTTGGAACAAAATAAAAAATGAAATCCCCAAAAGGGGGTTTCATTTTTTTATCCAGTTTTTTGCTATTCGGTGAATCTGTATACAATTATAGGTGAAAATGTGAACATTCTGTGGAGACGTAAAGTATAAAAAGTTTTTTAACTTTAAACAGATTGACACATGTTAGGGGCTATTGTATGCTAAACGAGGGTATTATGAGAAGGTTTTCATAGCTTTCATTATAGTCCTCATCCTCAATGTAAATCCTCTCAGCAAACCCGTATTATGAGGATTTATTTAAGCGAATGAAACAGCATCCCTGCAAGGCTTGCGGATGAATGATTTTTTCGAACAGGCCCGTTTTGCCGGTCAAAAAAGGTCTTCTACTAAGGGTTAACCGCTGATTTTTGCCGTATCCAAGCTATACATTATTTTTTCATCAGGAGACAGATAATTGATGGACGATCCCAAGCTTACATTTAGCAGACAACGCAAATATTTATTGTTCATTTTGGCAGTGTATGTACTGGGTTATGGTTTAACAGCGTATAAAACCGTTTTTTTAGGCCTTATTCTGGGAACTGTTTTCAGTTTGTTTAATTTTTTACTGCTCGTCAGAAGAATGAATGCTTTTGACAGAGCTGTTGAGAAAGGAAAGTCCATACGATCTCTCGGGAGCGCAGCGCGGTGGTGCAATGCGATTCTTGCTGTGGCTGTTGCCTATAAAAATCCCGAATACTTTCATATGGCAAGTACAGTTATTGGATTAATGACAATATACCCTGTCATTATGATAGATTCCTTTATCCAGCTTAAACGTTCATCAATGGAAGAGAGGTGAAAACCCTTTGAATCATGGTTACAGAACTATAGAATTTCTAGGTCTTACTTTTAATCTGACAAACATTCTGATGATTACTGTGGCGAGTGTGATTGTTTTATTGATTGCTATATTGACGACAAGAACGCTTTCGATCCGTCCCGGAAAAGCCCAGAACTTTATGGAATGGATTGTTGATTTCGTCCGCAATATTATTGGCAGTACAATGGATTTAAAAACAGGGGCTAACTTCTTGGCACTTGGTGTCACATTGCTGATGTACATATTTGTGTCGAATATGCTGGGGCTGCCGTTCTCTATTACAATCGGACATGAGCTCTGGTGGAAGTCTCCGACAGCCGATCCTGCCATTACATTAACGCTAGCCGTGATGGTTGTTGCTTTAACCCACTACTATGGTGTGAAGATGAAAGGGCTCAAGGAATATTCCAAAGACTATTTAAGACCTGTTCCATTCATGCTCCCGATGAAAATCATCGAAGAGTTTGCGAATACGCTGACTCTAGGTTTGCGGCTGTATGGTAACATCTTCGCCGGTGAGATTCTTCTCGGCCTGCTTGCGGGATTAGCAACAAGCCATTATTCGCAAAGCGTGGCTCTCGGTCTTGTCGGTACAATCGGTGCCATTCTGCCGATGCTGGCATGGCAAGCATTCAGTTTATTTATTGGTGCTATCCAGGCATTTATCTTTACAATGCTGACGATGGTGTACATGTCTCATAAAATCAGTCATGATCATTAAAACATTATATCCAAACGGATAACATTTTAAAGGAGGAACTTTTTCATGAATTTAATAGCAGCTGCGATTGCAATTGGTTTAGGCGCACTTGGTGCAGGTATTGGTAACGGTTTGATTGTTTCACGTACGGTAGAGGGGATTGCCCGTCAGCCGGAAGCAGGTAAAGAACTGAGAACTCTTATGTTCATGGGTATCGCATTAGTTGAAGCCCTTCCTATTATCGCTGTCGTTATCGCATTCTTAGCGTTCTTTGGCTAAGCATAAAAGCCTTATATGAACTAAAAATGGCGAAGATCATTCCAAGAGAACCTTCGCCATTGCTTTATGTCTGATAAGCATCCCGCCTTGCCGGCTGAAAAGAGACAAGTGCGGCTGCTGGATCAGCAAAGAAAAACCTGCAGAAGGGAGTTGCCGTAGTAGATGTCTCAATTACCACTTGAACTAGGATTGTCGTTTAACGGCGGAGATATCCTGTTCCAACTGTTAGCTATGTTAATCTTATTAGCGCTTCTGAAGAAATACGCTTTAGGGCCGCTATTAAACATAATGAAACAGCGTGAAGACCACATCGCTGGAGAAATTACGTCTGCTGAAGAAAAAAATAAAGAAGCGCAGCAGCTGATTGAAGAGCAGCGCGTTCTTTTAAAAGAAGCAAGACAGGAATCCCAAACTCTTATCGAAAACGCAAAGAAACTGGGAGAGAAGCAAAAAGAAGAGATTATTCAGGCTGCACGTGCAGAATCTGAACGTCTGAAAGAAGCAGCAAGAACTGAAATCGTGAAGGAAAAAGAACAGGCGGTTTCTGCTCTCCGTGAGCAAGTAGCGTCTCTTTCTGTCATGATTGCGTCGAAAGTGATCGAAAAAGAACTGGATGAACAAGCGCAAGAGAAATTGATCCAGGACTATCTTAAAGAGGTAGGAGAAAGCCGATGAGTGGATCAGCTGTCTCTAAACGATATGCATCAGCTCTTTTTGATATAGCCAATGAGTCCGCTCAGCTGAATCAAGTAGAAGAAGAGCTAATTGTTGTAAAACAAGTATTTCAAAATGAAAAAGCGCTTAATGATGTGTTGAACCATCCGAAGGTGCCGGCTGCGAAGAAAAAAGAGCTGATTCAAAATGCATTTGGCTCTTTGTCACAGTCCGTACTCAATACGATTTTTCTTTTGATTGACCGCCATCGTGCCGCGATTGTGCCTGAGCTCACAGATGAGTTTATCAAACTCGCAAATGAGGCCCGTCAAACAGAAGACGCAATCGTATATTCAGTGAAACCGCTGACGGATGCGGAAATTTTACCATTATCACAAGTGTTTGCAAAAAAAGCCGGAGTCGCTTCGCTGAGAATCAGAAATGAAGTGCAGACGGATTTAATAGGCGGCATTAAAGTCCGCATTGGAAACCGGATTTATGACGGCAGCGTAAGCGGGAAGCTTCAGCGCATTGAACGTCAATTAGCCGGGGAAAATCGATAGAAGGGGTGAAACCTAAGTGAGCATCAAAGCTGAAGAGATTAGCACGCTGATAAAACAGCAAATACAAAATTATCAATCTGATATTGAAGTTCAAGACGTAGGTACAGTCATCCAAGTCGGTGACGGTATTGCACGTGTGCACGGCCTTGACAACTGTATGGCCGGTGAACTTGTCGAATTTTCAAACGGTGTTTTGGGTATGGCTCAAAACCTTGAGGAATCAAACGTAGGTATCGTCATCTTAGGACCTTTCAGTGAGATCCGTGAGGGAGACGAAGTAAAAAGAACAGGCCGCATCATGGAGGTTCCTGTTGGTGAAGAGTTAATCGGCCGTATTGTAAATCCGTTAGGCCAGCCGGTAGACGGACTTGGCCCGATCCTTACAAGCAAAACTCGCCCGATTGAAAGCCCTGCACCAGGCGTTATGGACCGTAAATCCGTTCATGAACCGCTTCAAACCGGTATCAAAGCGATCGATGCACTGATTCCAATCGGCCGCGGCCAGCGTGAGCTGATCATCGGTGACCGTCAAACAGGTAAAACATCTGTTGCGATCGATGCGATCCTGAACCAAAAAGACCAAGACATGATCTGCGTATATGTTGCGATCGGTCAAAAAGAATCAACAGTCCGCGGCGTAGTAGAAACATTGCGTAAACACGGCGCGCTTGATTATACAATTGTTGTAACGGCGTCTGCGTCACAGCCGGCACCGCTTCTGTACCTGGCACCGTATGCTGGGGTTACAATGGCAGAAGAATTTATGTACAGCGGCAAGCACGTTCTTGTTGTATACGATGATCTTTCTAAACAAGCGGCTGCTTACCGTGAGCTGTCCTTGCTTCTTCGCCGTCCGCCAGGCCGTGAAGCGTTCCCTGGGGATGTATTCTATCTTCATTCCCGTCTGCTTGAGCGTGCAGCAAAGCTTAGCGACGCGAAAGGCGCAGGATCAATTACAGCTCTGCCGTTCGTAGAAACACAAGCCGGAGATATCTCTGCTTATATTCCGACGAACGTCATTTCCATCACCGACGGACAGATCTTCCTGCAATCTGATTTGTTCTTCTCAGGCGTACGTCCAGCGATCAACGCCGGATTGTCTGTATCCCGTGTCGGCGGCTCAGCGCAAATCAAAGCGATGAAAAAAGTATCAGGTACTTTGCGTCTTGACCTTGCGTCATACCGTGAGCTGGAAGCATTCGCTCAATTCGGTTCTGACCTCGACCAAGCGACTCAGGCAAAACTGAACCGCGGTGCACGTACAGTTGAAGTGCTGAAGCAGGATCTGAACAAGCCGCTTCCGGTTGAAAAGCAAGTAGCCATTCTTTATGCGCTGACAAAAGGATATCTCGATGATATTCCTGTGGCGGATATCAGACGTTTTGAAGATGAGTACTACATGTACCTTGACCAAAACCATAAAGACCTGCTTGACGGAATTGCGAAAACAGGAAACCTTCCTGCTGATGAAGACTTCAAAGCTGCAATCGAAGGCTTCAAACGCACATTTGCACCAAGCAACTAACTCGAATGCTGATGAGAGAAAAAGGTTCTCTTTTTCTCTCTTTTTACGCAGATGAAGAGAAAAGGTGGTGAAATCTTTGGCCTCATTACGCGATATTAAGTCAAGGATCACGTCAACGAAAAAAACAAGTCAGATTACAAAAGCCATGCAGATGGTATCTGCGGCTAAGCTGAATCGTGCTGAAAACAATGCAAAATCATTTGTGCCATATATGGAGAAAATCCAAGAGGTTGTGTCAAACGTCGGAAGAGTTTCCGGCAACGTAAAGCATCCGATGCTTCTCAGCAGAGAAGTGAAAAAAACGGCATACCTTGTCATTACGTCTGACCGCGGTCTTGCCGGCGCTTTTAACAGTTCGGTTTTACGGAGTGCTTATCAGGCCATGCAAGAACGTCATCAGTCTAAGGATGAGTATGCGGTGATTGCCATCGGAAGAGTGGGCCGTGATTTCTTTAAGAAACGGGAGATTCCGATCATTTCCGAGTTAACAGGACTTGGGGATGAAGTGACGTTTACAGAAATTAAAGATCTTGCCCGTCAAACGATCCAAATGTTTATAGACGGTGCGTTTGATGAATTGCACCTTGTTTATAACCATTTTGTCAGCGCCATTACTCAAGAAGTAACGGAGAAAAAACTTCTGCCGTTATCTGATTTGGGCAGCGGCGGCGGAAAAAGAACGGCGTCTTATGAATTTGAACCATCTGAAGAGGAGGTTCTGGAGGTTTTGCTTCCTCAATATGCAGAAAGCTTAATCTTCGGTGCGCTTCTTGACAGTAAAGCAAGTGAGCACGCTGCAAGAATGACGGCGATGAAAAATGCGACAGACAACGCGAAGGAACTTATCGATTCACTTTCGCTTTCTTACAACCGCGCTCGCCAAGCAGCCATCACACAAGAAATTACGGAAATTGTCGGCGGAGCAGCCGCTTTAGAATAGAAAGATTTTGTCAGGAGGGATAGCGATGAAGAAAGGACGCGTTAGCCAGGTATTAGGACCGGTCGTCGATGTGCGTTTTGAAGACGGTCACTTGCCTGAAATTTATAATGCGATTAAAATTTCACAGCCAGCTGCAAGTGAAAACGAAGTAGGTATTGATTTAACGCTTGAGGTCGCTCTTCATTTAGGTGATGATACAGTCCGTACAATCGCAATGGCATCTACGGATGGTGTTCAGCGCGGTATGGAAGCTGTAGATACAGGAGCGCCAATCTCAGTACCGGTTGGTGATGTAACACTTGGACGTGTATTTAACGTTCTCGGAGAAAATATTGATTTGAATGAGCCGGTTCCTGCGGATGCGAAAAAGGATCCGATTCACAGACAGGCGCCTTCATTCGATCAGCTTTCAACAGAAGTTGAAATTCTTGAAACAGGTATTAAAGTTGTTGATTTGCTTGCTCCTTACATTAAGGGCGGTAAAATCGGATTGTTCGGCGGTGCCGGTGTAGGTAAAACCGTATTAATCCAGGAATTAATCAACAACATCGCGCAAGAGCACGGCGGTATCTCTGTATTCGCCGGCGTAGGAGAGCGTACTCGTGAAGGGAACGACCTTTTCTACGAAATGAGTGACTCTGGCGTAATCAACAAAACAGCCATGGTATTCGGACAAATGAACGAGCCGCCGGGCGCACGTATGCGTGTTGCTTTGACAGGCCTTACAATGGCTGAGCACTTCCGTGATGTACAAGGACAGGACGTACTGTTCTTCATCGATAACATTTTCCGTTTCACACAAGCGGGTTCAGAGGTTTCAGCCCTTCTTGGCCGTATGCCTTCAGCGGTTGGTTATCAGCCGACGCTTGCCACTGAGATGGGTCAGCTCCAAGAGCGTATCACGTCTACGAACGTTGGATCAGTTACATCTATCCAGGCGATCTACGTGCCTGCCGATGACTACACTGACCCGGCGCCGGCGACAACGTTCGCTCACTTGGATGCGACAACAAACCTTGAGCGTAAATTAACTGAAATGGGTATTTACCCTGCGGTTGATCCGTTGGCATCTACATCACGCGCCCTTGCTCCTGAAATTGTCGGAGAAGAGCATTATGCGGTTGCGCGTGAAGTACAGTCAACGCTTCAGCGTTACAAAGAGCTTCAAGATATCATTGCGATTCTCGGTATGGATGAATTAGGCGAGGAAGACAAACTTGTCGTTCACCGCGCACGCCGTATCCAGTTCTTCCTTTCTCAGAACTTCCACGTGGCTGAACAGTTCACTGGACAAAAAGGTTCTTACGTGCCTGTAAAAGAGACGGTACAAGGCTTCAAAGAAATCTTAGCCGGTAAATACGACCATCTTCCAGAAGATGCGTTCCGTCTTGTAGGCCGTATCGAAGAAGTTGTTGAGAAAGCAAAAGAAATGGGTGTAGAAGTTTAATCTGGTCCTAGGAGGGTAAAAGCATGAAGACCGTTAAAGTCAATATCGTTACTCCCGACGGCCCAGTATACGATGCGGATATCGAAATGGTGAGTGTGAGAGCCGAAAGCGGCGATCTCGGTATTTTGCCAGGCCATATTCCAACCGTGGCTCCTCTTAAAATCGGCGCTGTCCGTCTGAAAAAAGACGGGCAGACTGAAATGGTTGCCGTCAGCGGCGGATTTGTCGAAGTCCGTCCTGATCAGGTCACCATCCTTGCCCAGGCTGCCGAGACAGCAGAAGGCATCGATAAAGAGCGCGCTGAAGCTGCACGCCAGCGGGCGCAGGAGCGTTTGAATACTCAATCAGATGATACTGACATTCGTCGGGCTGAGCTTGCGTTACAGCGGGCTTTGAACAGATTGGATGTAGCAGGGAAATAAGAAAAAATCCTTCTCATAAAGAGAAGGATTTTTTTATGAACGCACAAGAGAATCAAACAGCGACAGCAACGGGCGATCCTCTTTTGGACGCAGGTATAAACCATCACAGGCATTCATTGTATGCCACGATTTGCGATGTCTTCTAAAGCCAAGTGTATAAGCGCCGTCTTTATAGGGATAAGGTTTTACAACCCATTCAGCATCTTCATGGCGGGCAATCACACAATCTATAAGATAAACACTGATCATTTTCTCGAATTCTTCAATAGGAAGATTCCAATCAGCAAGCAAAAGTTCTTGTATACTTTGAAAATAGAGGTTTTCAAGCTCTTCAAGGCTTTCTCTCGTATAGGTAAGAGAAATGTTAAAAAACTGACACAATTCATTCAGTTCTTCAATCTGTGACTGTCTATAATCATAATAGAATGCAATTGCTTCCCATTCCTGATCGAAAATTGGCAGGTCCTCACCATATTGCTTTTCAGGCTGAAAAAAAGAATGATTCACATTTGCCAGCTCCTTCCCAATAAAGTATACCATGTAAAAGAATCGCACTTTAAGCGGGGATTAGCCCTAGATTTGGCTGATTATTCCGTTCTGTATAAAATGTATCATCTTTATCTGTGCTTCTTATATAATAAGAAAGGGTATGAACGCAGAGAAAGGAGTGTAATAGATGAGTGTATTGGGACAGCAGGCTGCAATCGGCATTGTCGTTCACCTGATTTTTATAGCAGTGACTTGGTGGGCGTTGCAAGCCGTCAATATAGATCCGTTAATCAAAAAAGGCAAAGTCGTGCAGGCAAGACTCCTGATGATTTTGCTGACAATCGCCATTGGAACGGCCGTTGCCAATTTCTTTTTAGATTACCTCAATTATTCACAGCAGCTTCCCTATCTATTTTAATAGGTTTTGAACATTATTATCATTAAATGGTTGGGAGAAGCGGGTTGAGGCGAATAGCTCGAGTTTTGACGAAGATTTTTACGTATGGCGCCTCTTGCCTCCGGTAAAACTGGGGATAAGGGGGAGAGATGAACATGAAGAAAAAACAAGTAAGCCACGCTATTATCATTTCCGTCATGTTAAGCTTCGTCATTGCTGTTTTCCATACCATTCATGCGAGTGAATTAACGCCGTTAGCACAAATGGCAGAGGGGATGGAACGCCAAGATGTGTCAATAGATAAGTGGACATTGCATGCAAAACAAAACATGTCACTGACCGAAAAAGAATTTTATCAAAAAGTGCAACGTTTAAAATCAGAGTATCGTCAATATGATTGGGTGATTGCACGGGAAGATAAAATTATAAAGGCAATTGGCACATATACTGACAAAAAAAATCGTACTTCTTTTAGACTGCAGCTTGTCACAACCCTCAAAAAACACAATCCAACTTCGTATTTATTATATGAGCAAATGAGTCTAGAGACACCGGATAGCTGGAATGATACATATGAACAGTTTGAACGGGAGACACTTGGGATATTCCAAGAAAAAGTAGTTATTTTTACTTGTCTAAATGGTCACTTAGATGATAATATGAATATTGTTTTGCAAAAAAAAGCAAATCAGTTATTAAATGAATTTCAAGCAAGATCAGTAGAACATGTAGTTGAGCCAAATTTCGTTTCTATTTCTGCGTTTACAGATGAGTGGGAAGAGTACATTATGACCTCGAAACATAAAATGAATTTGCAAATTGCACTTAGAAGTGCAGGAATGGGCGGAAAACATACCGTTACGGTTGGCACACCAATCGTTACGACTGAATATTAATATAGAGAATTTAGGGACGCGGAGGGGAATACCTTGGAAAAAATCATCGTCCGCGGCGGTCAGAAGTTAAACGGCACAGTCAAAGTTGAAGGCGCTAAAAATGCCGTTTTACCTGTTATCGCTGCATCTTTATTAGCAAGTGAAGAAAAAAGCGTAATTTGTGATGTACCTACGCTCTCCGATGTATATACAATTAACGAAGTGTTGCGTCATTTAGGAGCAGATGTGCATTTTGAAAATAATGAAGTGACTGTAAATGCTTCATACGCTTTGCAAACTGAAGCACCTTTTGAATATGTTCGTAAAATGCGTGCGTCTGTGCTTGTCATGGGGCCGCTTCTTGCGCGTACAGGTCATGCAAGAGTTGCACTTCCGGGCGGATGCGCAATTGGTTCCAGACCGATTGATCAGCATTTAAAAGGTTTTGAAGCAATGGGCGCAAAAATCAAAGTCGGTAATGGCTTCATTGAAGCTGAAGTAAAAGGCCGACTGCAAGGCGCAAAAATTTATCTGGACTTCCCAAGTGTAGGAGCTACAGAGAACCTGATTATGGCAGCCGCTCTAGCTGAAGGAACAACAACGCTGGAAAACGTGGCAAAAGAACCCGAAATCGTTGATTTAGCAAACTATATCAACGGCATGGGCGGGAAAATCCGCGGAGCTGGCACCGGCACCATCAAAATTGAAGGAGTCGAAAAGCTTCACGGCGTAAAACACCATATTATTCCTGACCGTATTGAAGCGGGCACATTTATGGTTGCTGCTGCAATCACTGAAGGAAACGTATTAGTAAAAGGAGCGGTTCCTGAGCACCTCACCTCTTTAATTGCAAAAATGGAAGAGATGGGTGTAACAATTAAGGATGAAGGTGAAGGTCTGCGTGTCATCGGCCCGAAAGAACTTAAACCGATTGACATCAAAACAATGCCTCACCCGGGCTTCCCGACTGATATGCAGTCACAAATGATGGCGCTTCTGCTTCGTGCAAGCGGCACAAGCATGATTACAGAAACCGTTTTTGAAAACCGTTTTATGCATGCGGAAGAATTCCGCCGTATGAATGGTGATATCAAGATTGAAGGACGTTCTGTCATCATTAACGGTCCTGTACAGCTTCAGGGAGCTGAAGTTGCAGCGACTGATTTGCGTGCAGGTGCAGCGCTGATTCTTGCGGGGTTAGTGGCTGAAGGTCACACACGTGTTACTGAATTGAAGCACTTAGACCGCGGTTACGTTGATTTCCATCAGAAGCTTGCCGCTCTGGGCGCAGACATCGAACGTGTAAATGATGAGTCTGCTTCTGAGCAAGAGAATAAAGAAGTCGTTTCTGACTTAAATGCATAAACTTACTTGAAAATCAGTATGTCACTCTGGCATACTGGTTTTTTATTTTTTGTGTATTATCATCATTATGCGCAAAATAGCAAAAAAGAATACGTAAATGACAAATAAAGTTTCTGTCCAAAACGAGAGTCATATTAGCTTGTCCCTGCCCATAGACTAGACTAGAGTCGAATCCCGAGCAGGAGGCAGCTGAATATGAAACAATTCGCAATCACACTATCCGTACTATGTGCATTGATTCTCTTGGTTCCCACACTCTTGGTTATACCATTCCAGCATAATAAGGAAGCGGGGGCCAGCGTAGAATCAGAAAAGACAGCAGTCAGCACGAAACCAGCATCGAAAGGAGCAGAAACATTGAAAGCATCACCTGTTTCTATTCCCGTCTATCGAACCGCAAATCAATCCGTAGAAGACATTCCGCTTGAAGAGTATGTGATTGGAGTCGTCGCCTCCGAAATGCCGGCAACCTTTAAACCTGAAGCGCTGAAAGCCCAGGCGCTCGCCGCCAGAACATTTATTGTCAGACTGATGGTGTCAAATTCAGCGGTAGAGGCTCCTAAAGGCTCACTGGTGGATGATACACAGATGTTCCAGGTGTATAAAAGCAAAGCGGAGCTGAAAAAACAGTGGGGCACAAGCTATGAGACAAAACTGAAGAAAATCACAGATGCGGTAGCCAGTACGCAAGGCAAAATCTTAACGTACAACAACCAGCCGATTGAAGCCTCCTTTTTCTCCACAAGCAACGGCTACACAGAGAATGCAGAAGCTTATTGGACAAGTGCTATCCCATATTTAAAAAGCGTCAAAAGCCCATGGGATAAAAAGTCTCCGAAATATAAGGCAACGAAAACCTTTACAGCGGCAGAATTTCAGCAAAAGCTTGGCGTCAAGCTGGATGGATCTAGCGCAGTAGGGAAGATTACCGGCGAGACACCGGGCCACCAGGTTGCAACTGCCGTCATTAACGGCAAGACGCTGAAAGGAAGAGACATACGTGAAAAGCTGGGTCTCAACTCCGCCGATTTTGAATGGAAGCGAAATGGAGACACAATTACAGTCACGACGAGAGGATTTGGCCACGGTGTGGGGATGAGCCAATACGGAGCGAATTTTATGGCGAAAGAAGGCAAAACGGTTGATGACATTGTAAAGTACTATTACCAAGGCACACAAATTTCTGAGGCAGATGCGTTTTTGAATAAATATATGGCGAAAAAGTAGAAAAAGACGCCCATTGGGCGTCTTTTTCTGTTCCTGAATATCTTTTATCTAAGAGCAGCTGAAACGGTTTAGAGGAGCTTCTGACCGTCTTTAAGGATCAGTCCTTTTTTCCTGATTTCAGGCTTTGAGATTGTGGTAAAGTCATCCACATGTGTCGACAGACTTCGACAGACTCATATAACGAAAGCCGAAAGGCGGACAATCTTCTCTTTTCATAGGGGCGTTAGGTGGAAATCACTAATAAAAACATAGGTTTCTATGCAAAAGTAAACAACAGCAATGGGGAAGCCCGCCCTATTTATTTCTCGGTTTTTGTTGATTACGATAGATTATGTTCAGCGTTGAACATCTGCACGCAGAAACAAATTGGTAAAGGGGTACGAACATGAAGAAAAGATTTTCACTGATCATGATGACAGGATTGCTTTTTGGATTAACTTCACCTGCTTTTGCAGCTGAAAAGACAGAAACGGAGGCTAAAGCGCCGGCGAACGTGGCGGTCTTGCTTGATGCCAGCGGAAGTATGGCGAAAAGAATAGATGGTGTATCTAAATTTAATTCAGCCAAAAAAGAAATTTCAAAGTTTGCGAGCTCATTGCCAGAAGGAACTCAGGTGAAAATGAGCGTGTTTGGCTCTGAAGGAAACAATAAAAATTCCGGAAAAGTTCAGTCATGTGAAGCCATTCGCAACGTATACGGCTTCCAAAGCTTTAACGAGCAAAGCTTCCTCAATTCTCTCAATACAATTGGGCCGACTGGCTGGACGCCAATTGCCAAAGCGCTGAACGAGGCGAAATCTTCTTTTGACCAGCTTGATGCAAAAGGGGAAAAAGTGGTGTATCTGTTGACAGACGGTGAGGAAACGTGCGGAGGAAACCCGATTAAAACAGCAAAGGAACTGCAAAAAGACAATATCACTGTTAATGTGATCGGCTTTGATTATAAAGAGGGATACAAAGGCCAGCTGAACGCAATTGCGAAAGTAGGCGGCGGTGAATACTTCCCGGCTTATACCCAAAAAGATGTTGAGAAAATTTTCACTCAGCAATCACTAATGTTATCTAAATAAGAAAAAAGAGGCTGGTGATGGTCAGCCTCTTTTTGTATGTAACAAAAACTTCAAAACTAATTAGCTGTCTGCCTGTAGCATAGTAGCAGATTTCCGTTTTTCTGTCATAATCAAGGCGAAAAAAGAATGAATGATCACACAATCTGTTTATGCTTTCTGGGCGGAAATGGCTAAAAATGAACGGCATTTCAAGCGATTTTGGACAGATCGTGAAAGCAGCACAAAAGGCAGCATGTCCTATATCTTTTTGCATTTTCGTATTCTAGCATAAAGAAGAATCCAACATATAGTTGGAAAATATGAAAAAGAAAGGAAGTAATCATATGAAAAAATTGCTGGCTGCCGGTATCATTGGATTGTTGACTGTTTCCATTGCCTCCCCGTCTTTTGCCGCTGAGAAACAGGCTGATACAAATGTAGCTGTTTTGTTTGACGGAAGCGGAAGCATGGTTCAAAAAACAGGAGGAGAGCGCAAAATAGACATTGCCAAAAAATCAGTAAAATCTTTTGCCGAACTTCTTCCGAAGGATACAAATCTTATGCTTCGCGTTTTCGGGCATGCAGGGAACAATAAACTGTCCGGTAAAGCCCTTTCGTGCAGTACGACGGAAACCATTTACGGCCTTCATCCATATGAAGGGTCTCTGTTTGACAATTCATTGAGTGAGCTCAAGCCGACTGGATGGACACCGATTGCCAAAGCACTTGCAGACACAAGAAAAGAATTTGAAGCATTTGACGCAGACGGGAAAAACGTGGTGTATTTAATCACTGACGGTGAAGAAACGTGCGGCGGAGACCCTGCGGCAGAAATCGAAAAGCTCCGTGCATCAAATGTGGATACGATTGTAAACATCATTGGGTTCAACTTTGATGTCAAGGGTAATGAAGAGATGAAACAAGCAGCTGTCGCTGGCGGTGGAGAATATATTTCAGCGAACAGTGCGGATGAGTTCGAACAGGCTTGGGAAAAAGAAGCACAAAAATTTACTGAGTAAGGAACCTAAAGATCAGGCGCTCCCCCAGGCGCCTTTTTTTATTGGTTTAAAAACAATTTGGGCGGGAATGATACCCTAAAAAGGGGTTGAACATATGAAATTATTCGGAATGATTTTTCTTATAGCCACCGTTGCATTCATATTGCTTGGTGTTCTTCTAAAACTGGCAGCCTTCTTTTTTGTCAGCATTCTCACCTTGATCGCAGCTATTGTGCTGTTTACGGTTCTGAAAAAGAATCAGCATAATCAAACATAGAGTCCTTTATATAGAGGGCTCTCAGCGTGTCGACAAACCCCGCGTTCGTTGTCAATGCACATTGGTAAAAGGAACGGCGGCTAAATGCTTAGGCGCCCTGCCTAAACACCGCCGTCATCACATCCTGTGAAAGCCCTTTATATAGAGGGCTCTTTTTGTGTCTCAGAATTCGACAAAATCCGAGGAGTGTGAAAAAATATAAAGGCAGGAACATTGCGGAGGGGAAGAGACATTGAACGATAAAGTAACTGCGGTCAGGGATGTATGGCGCTATGAACAAGGGGAAATAAGCAAAGTAGAAGACCGGATGGTGACGGAATTCCCTTTGACAGTGATACTGAATGGCAGTGAATTTGTGACGCTCGTTTGTACGCCTGAGCATATCGAAGAGCTTGTCATCGGATTTCTCGCATCAGAGGGTGTTATACGATTTCAAAAAGAAATTAAAAGGTTTACAATAGATGAAAGTCTCGGTTTTGTATATGTCGACCTCGTTCACCCTGAGACATTGGATCAAAAGGATTATACGAAACGGGTGATCGGCTCATGCTGCGGAAAGGGCCGTCATTTTTATTTTCAGCAGGATGTCAAAACAGCCAAGACGGCTGTCAGCCAAATCAAGATATCGCCTGAGGCATGTCTGGCGCTTATGAAAGACATGCAGCAAGGGAGCGGGACGTTTCAGGATACGGGAGGCGTCCATAATGCGGCGCTTTGCGACACAGAGAAGCTTCTGTTGATGCGCACCGATATCGGTCGGCACAACGCACTTGATAAACTATACGGACACTGCCTTCTAAACGGGATGTCCGTACGCGACAAACTAATTGTGTTCAGCGGCAGAATCTCATCAGAGGTCCTGTTAAAAGCGGCCAAAATCGGCGTGTCGATTGTCATTTCCAAATCGGCCCCGACGGAGCTTGCGATTCAAATGGCTGAAGAATTGAATATCACAGCGATTGGATTTGTCAGAAACGGATCATTTAATGTATATACACACCCTGAGAGAATCAGGGAGTAGGAAGGGGCTGTAGCTATGATTACAGAGTCGCGTCAGATGTTGGATAAAAGAAACAGACCGCTGAGAGACCTTCGCATTTCTGTTACAGACCGCTGCAACTTCCGATGCACGTACTGTATGCCCGCCGAATTATTCGGCCCGGATTATCCTTTTTTAAAGAAAGAGGAGCTGCTTTCATTTGAGGAGCTGGAACGGCTTGCGACATTGTTTGTCACAAGATTTGGCGTTGAAAAAATCCGCTTGACCGGCGGAGAGCCCCTCATGAGAAAGGATATGCCGGAATTAATCAAAAAACTGGCCCGCATACCGGGTATTCGTGACATCGCGATGACGACAAACGGATCACTGCTGCCTGTTTATGCTAAGAGGCTCAAGGAGGCTGGGCTGAAAAGGGTTACGATCAGCCTTGATTCTTTAGAAGACGAGCGTTTTAAGAAGATAAACGGGCGCGGTGTTTCTGTCAGCAAGGTGCTGGAAGGCATTGAAGCGGCGAAGCAAGCGGGGCTCGGTGTTAAAATCAATATGGTCGTTCAAAAGGGCGTCAATGAAAAAGATATACTGCCTATGGCCCGTTATTTTAAAGAAAAAGGGCATATCCTGAGATTCATTGAATTTATGGACGTAGGCAACACCAACCAATGGGAAAAGAAAGACGTCATGACAAAGGCGGAAATCATAGATTTGATCAATAAACACATGCCGGTTGAGCCGATAGCGCCTAATTATATAGGCGAAGTGGCTTCCAGATTCCGCTACTTGGACGGCTCCGGAGAAATTGGCGTCATATCATCTGTATCTGATGCATTCTGCGGATCTTGCAACAGAGCCCGTCTTTCTGCGAGAGGAGAGCTGTTTACCTGCTTATTCGCTTCAAGCGGATTTGACCTCAGAGCTCCGGTTCGCCAGGAATTAAGTGATGACGAACTATCAGAAATGATCGGGACAGTATGGAAAAATCGGATCGATCAGTATTCAGTCGATCGTACGCTATCAAAAGCATCTGGCAAAAAGAAAGTGGAAATGTCTTATATTGGCGGTTAATTTGAAGTCAAAAGCTTATCGGCACTGTCCGGTAAGCTTTTTTATTAGAATCCGAGTGCAAAAAATACGTAGAAAAACCGAAATATATAAGGATAGGCATAAAGAAGGAATCATTGTAAGAAAATTTAATTCCAAAGCCATACATTATGATAAAATATAACCAATTAGAAAATAGAAAGGGTTGGAGGGGCATGGCCGCGTACGAGATCCCGTCATCTCAAGTAGGAGTGAAAATCAATAAGTGGTATAAGCACATTTTAGCATTTCAAGTGGCTGATGCCGTAAAGCTGAAAGAAGAAATTGATCTAGATATCGAACAGATGGAAGAGGATCAGCTGCTTCTCCTGTATTATCAGCTGATCAGCTACCGGCACCAAATTATGCTGGATTATGTAAAGCCTGACCTGCACGAGGAATCTCAGCTTCAATATCGTGAATTGATCAAAACGCTGGAAAGCAATCAGGACAGCATCTCCGGATTATCTGAGTATTATTTTCACTTGTTTAGAGGAATGTACGAATTTGAACAGAACAATTACATCTCGGCTATATCCTTTTATCGGAAAGCTGAGAAGATGCTTGCGTTTGTAGAAGATGAAATTGAAAGAGCGGAATTTCATTTTAAAGTGGCGGAAGTCTTTTATATTATGAAGCAGACGCACTTTTCCATGAACCATGCCGTACAGGCGCTGGAGACGTATAAGGCTCACGATTTTTACAGAGTCAGAAGAATTCAATGCCATTTCGTCATATCAGGAAACTACATTGACTACAGAAATTATGAAAAAGCGCTTGAACATTTAGATGACGCGTATCGCCTTGCTTTATTGGAAGGACAGCCCCGTTTGATCGGATCAGCCCTTTATAATATTGGTAATTGCTATGATGACAAGGGGGAGCTGGATCAGGCCGCCGAATACTTTGAAAAAGCGCTTCCTGTCTTCGAGGATTATCAGCTGGAACAGCTTCCAAAAGCGCTCTTCAGCCTGACTCGCGTTCTTTTCAAAAAACAAGATAGCGAAGCCGCGATACGGTACTATGAAAAAGGGATTGCCATTGCCCAAAAACGAAACGACTTCTTCAGTCTGGCAAAATATAAATTTCTGCAGGCATTATATGTGGAATCTGTCAATTTGAATATGATTCAAGAAGTATTTGATTATATGGAAGAAAAGGGCCTGTATGTATATATTGAAGAATTTGCTTTAGATGCTGCCTCTTATTTCAGTCATCGCGAACAATATAAAGAAGCGGTGTATTTTTATGAAAAAGCGGTCAGCATGAGAGAGATGATTCAAAGGAACGATTGCTTATATGAAGTATGAGGCAAAACCATCTGCTGGCAGATGGTTTTTTTTATGCAAAAAAAGGGGAGCATCGGAACGTTTATTTCCGGGGAGAACAGGAAAAATCGCTACAGCACTGTTTTTTGAACAAAATCCGTTTTGGAATGCATCTGCACGTGAGGGGGAATTCAATGTTTGGTTTTAATGATATGGTGAAGTTTCTGTGGTCTTTCCTCATTGTTCTGCCGCTTGTACAGATTATACATGTTTCAGGGCACAGCTTTATGGCTTTTATTTTTGGCGGAAAAGGATCGTTGGATATAGGCATGGGAAAAACGCTGCTTAAAATTGGACCCATACGGTTCAGAACGATTTATTTTATCGATTCTTTTTGCCGGTACGGGGAGTTGAAAATTGACAATCGATTCTCAAATGCACTCGTGTATGCAGGGGGCTGCTTGTTTAACCTCATCACGATTTTTGCAATCAATCTGCTGATTATACACAGTGTATTAAAGCCGAATGTGTTTTTCTATCAGTTTGTCTATTTTTCTACGTATTATGTGTTTTTTGCCCTGCTGCCGGTCCGATATTCGGAGAAAAAGTCATCAGACGGGCTGGCGATATACAAGGTGCTCCGTTACGGAGAGCGCTACGAAATCGATAAATAACATTAGAATGTTTAATGCCTCTCAGATCGGGAAGGTAACAAGTACACACATAATTGAGAGGGGAGAATTAACATGGGTAACGATAGTGTAAAAGACAAAATGAAGGGCGGCTTCAATAAAGCCAAAGGAGAAGTGAAGGATAAAGTCGGAGATATGGCTGACAGAACGGACATGCAGGCTGAAGGCAAAAAAGATAAGGCAAAAGGCGAAATCCAAAAGGATATCGGGAAAGCCAAGGATAAATTTTCAGATAAAGATTAATCGTACGGAAGAGGCAGGAAACGAAATGTTTCTTGTCTTTTTTTGTTCGCTTTTTCTGATGTGAATAAATATAACAAAAAAAGAAGCTGATTTGGTCAAGGTAACTAAATTTTTTAAATATTCTTTGAATTAATAGGCCTCTTCTATATAATAATGACATAAGTTGTAAACTTTTATAACATCATTTGGAGAAATCAAACAAAGGGGTTTTGATGACGGAATGTACTGCACCGAAGAAAGTGTCGGAAGCCACGGGAGTGCGAAAAAACAGTTGATATCGACACAAGCGGGGATTCAGTGAAGGCCGGAATTCTTCACTCGTTAAGAGGAACGGTGGCGATCAGCGAAGTGACCGTCCATGATGCGGAGTTAATGGCAATAGTCGGGTTCTCGGTATCGTGGAGGACGGCGCCTCAGACTGGCCTCCATGCATGCTTTCGGTTGCGGAGCAAAACAACGGGCTGCCATCAGAAATGTAACGTCTGGTTATGATCAATCGATGGTTTAGCACAGCCTCAGCATGGAGGTTCACCCGGGGCAGATTGTCGCTGTATTAGGCCGAAATGGAGTCGGCCAATCCACTTCATAGGCCTGCTTCCGGCTAAACAGGGGGGCTATTTGTTTTAATCAAACGTTTGTTCAAAAAGAAAAGGCGGTCTCAGCAGCAGCTTGCAATCGCCAGAGCGCTGATGGTAAATTCGAAAAATATTTTACTTAATGAACAATTGGAAGGAATTCAGATTTTAATTGTCGAACTAGTCAGATAAGTTATTATAGAAATTTCCAGAAAAAAAGACATTTGTTATCTTAGTCGAGCGCAGTCTGGAAAACGCGTTAATCTGTGCTGACTATCTTTCTGTAATCGACAGGGGAACGGTTGTTGACCATGGCAAGGCTGATGAAGAAACGGCATGCCGCTTTGAAAGGCACCCTACCGTATGACCCCCATTCTCGAAGAAAGGGAGGTGATGTCCCGCCTGCATGCTCCACAAATTCGTAGTAACCGCATCCGCTTTATATGACAAAAGAAGGAGGATTACAGATGAAACTGACACCGGTTGAACAAGAAAAATTGCTCATTTTTGCAGCGGGAGAATTAGCCAAACAGCGAAAGGCGCGGGGCGTTCTGTTGAACTATCCTGAGGCTGCTGCTTATATCACCTGCTTTATTATGGAAGGCGCACGTGATGGGAAGGGAGTAGCAGAGCTGATGGAAGCCGGCCGCCATGTATTAACGGAAAAAGATGTGATGGAGGGTGTGCCTGAGATGCTGGACAGCATTCAGGTGGAGGCCACATTTCCGGATGGAGTAAAGCTTGTTACGGTACATCAGCCAATTACTGCGGAGGTGAAGTCATGAAGCCGGGAGCATTTCAAATTGCTGAGGGAACCATTACGATTAATGAAGGGCGTGAGATACGGGAGGTAACGGTAAAAAACACCGGATCACGCTCCATTCAAGTCGGTTCGCATTTTCATTTTGCGGAGGCCAACGGGGCTTTATTATTTGACCGTGAGCTGGCGATCGGCATGCGTCTTGATGTTCCATCAGGCACGTCGGTCCGTTTTGAGCCGGGAGAGCAGAAAACGGTCTCACTAGTGGAAATCAGAGGACGCAAGAAAATTAAAGGGCTGAACGGAATGGCCGACACGTTTATCGATGAACGCGGCAAAGAAAAAACGTTGGCCAACTTAAAACAAGCCGGCTGGATGGAGGGTGTAATCCGATGAAAATGTCACGGGAGGAATATGCGGAGCTGTTTGGCCCGACAACGGGCGATAAAATCAGATTGGGCGACACGGATTTATGGATCGAAGTCGAAAAGGATTTCACAGTATACGGTGAAGAAATGATCTTTGGCGGCGGAAAAACTATCCGCGACGGCATGGGCCAAAACGGCAGAATCACAGGGAAGGACGGCGCTTTGGATTTGGTTATCACCAACGTCGTGCTATTGGATTACACAGGCATTGTCAAAGCGGATGTCGGTGTGAAAGACGGCCGGATTGTCGGTGTCGGAAAAAGCGGAAATCCTGATATCATGGATGGAGTCGATCTGCACATGGTCATCGGAGCGGGGACAGAGGTGATTTCCGGTGAAGGCAAAATTTTAACAGCCGGGGGAGTGGACACGCACATTCATTTTATTTGTCCTCAGCAGATGGAAGTTGCGCTTTCTTCAGGTGTGACGACCCTTTTGGGAGGCGGAACAGGACCCGCTACAGGAAGCAAAGCGACAACATGTACATCCGGCGCGTGGTATATGGCAAGGATGCTGGAAGCGGCCGAGGAGTTTCCGATCAATGTCGGCTTCTTAGGAAAAGGGAATGCATCCGATAAAGCGCCGCTGATCGAGCAGGTGGAAGCAGGCGCAATCGGCCTTAAGCTCCATGAAGACTGGGGCACGACGCCAAGCGCCATTAAAACGTGTATGGAAGTTGTGGACGAGGCTGATATTCAAGTTGCTATCCATACCGATACGATTAACGAAGCGGGCTTTTTGGAAAACACGCTCGACGCGATCGGGGACCGGGTCATTCATACTTATCACATTGAAGGAGCAGGCGGCGGCCACGCTCCGGATATTATGAAGCTCGCTTCTTATGCGAACATTCTGCCGTCATCTACAACGCCAACCATTCCTTATACCGTTAATACGATGGATGAGCATCTTGACATGATGATGGTCTGCCACCATTTAGATGCGAAAGTGCCTGAAGATGTGGCGTTCAGCCATTCCAGAATCAGGGCGGCGACGATTGCCGCGGAGGATATTCTCCATGATATCGGTGCGATCAGCATGACATCATCGGATTCCCAAGCGATGGGGCGGGTCGGTGAAGTGATCATCCGAACATGGCAGGTAGCCGATAAAATGAAAAAACAGCGCGGCGCTCTTGCCGGCGAAAACGGGAATGACAATGTGCGCGCAAAACGGTACATTGCAAAATACACGATTAATCCGGCAATTACGCACGGGCTCAGCCATGAGGTCGGCTCGGTGGAAAAAGGGAAGCTTGCTGATCTCGTTCTGTGGGACCCGGTATTTTTTGGCGTAAAACCGGAACTGGTCTTAAAGGGCGGCATGATTGCACGTGCGCAAATGGGAGATCCGAACGCGTCCATCCCGACTCCTGAACCGGTTTTCATGCGCCAAATGTATGCGTCTTACGGAAAAGCCAACCGCTCAACCTCGATTACATTTATGTCTCAGGCAAGCATAGAGCGTGGTGTGGCGGAAAGCTTAGGGCTGGAAAAAAGGATTTCTCCAGTCAAAAATATCAGAAAGCTGAGCAAGCTGGATATGAAGCTGAATTCGGCTTTGCCGAAGATTGAGATTGATCCAAAAACCTATCAGGTCTTTGCTGACGGGGAGGAATTGTCTTGCCAGCCTGTCGATTATGTCCCCCTTGGACAAAGATATTTCTTATTCTGATAAGACGCGGCCGGAGTGCATCCGGCCGTTCTATTGACTAAAAACGGTGCACAAAACCCGTGTATTTAGTGTATATTAAATGTTGACAAACGAATCAAATGTAACTATTATAGTTACAACGGTGGTGAAAAAACATGATTAACAGCCGTCTTGCTGTTGCCATTCATATTTTATCCCTCATCTCGATGGATGAAAAAACATCTTCAGAAATCATTGCTGACAGTGTCAACACAAATCCGGTAGTTGTGCGAAGAATGATCAGCCTGCTGAAAAAAGCTGATATTCTCACATCACGCGCAGGGGTGCCGGGTGCAAGCCTCAAAAAAGATCCTGCTGATATTTCTCTTTTAGAAGTGTACCGGGCTGTCCAAAAGCAAGAAGAACTCTTTGCGGTTCATGAAAACCCGAATCCGAAATGTCCGGTAGGGAAAAAAATTCAGAACGCTCTGGATGAAACGTTTGAAAGTGTGCAAAGAGCGATGGAAAATGAACTGGCGAGCAAGTCATTAAAAGATGTTATGAATCATCTCTTTTAATCAAAAGGGATGACTTCTCACCGCTAACATGTAACTAAAATTGTTACAAATAAGGAGGAAATGAAAAATGAAAATTGGTATTATAGGCGCAAGCGGGAAAGCGGGAAACGAGATTTTGAAAGAAGCGAAAACAAGAGGCCATGAAGTGACAGCCATCGTCAGAAACGCTTCAAAAGTGCAGGGGCAGGACGTAGCGGTTTTGGAAAAAGATGTGTTTGAACTGACTGCGGAAGACATCAAGCCTTTCGACGCAGTCGTAAACGCTTTTGGAGCAGCACCCGGCCAGGAACATCTTCATGTTGAAGCAGGAAGAGCACTCATCAACATCTTAAAGGACGCGAAGCGCACAAGATTGCTTGTTGTTGGAGGAGCGGGAAGCCTGTTTGTTGATGAAGCCAAAACAACCCGTTTAATGGATACACCGGAATTTCCGAAAGAATATTTGCCAACTGCATCAAATCAAGGCGAGAACCTGAAAGATTTGCAGCAGACAGACTCCATTTCCTGGACGTTTCTCAGTCCTGCGGCATTTTTTGATCCGGCAGGAAAACGGACTGGCTCTTACCAAAAAGGAAAAGACAATGTCATCGTAAATGCAAAAGGCGACAGCTATATCAGCTATGCAGATTATGCCATTGCCGTGTTGGATGAGCTTGAACATCCCGAACACAAAAATGAACGCTTCACAGTGGTAAGCGAAGCGGAATAATAAAAAACCCGGAGCCAGCTCCGGGTTTTTCTCATTAATAAGTGCTGTACGTATCGCTGAAAAGGCCGTCAGCAATCCCAAGCATTAAAAAGATGAAGAAGGCGATAATCGCAAGAATGGATACAGCAATGCTTACGATCAAATAAATCCCTTGCATCTTTACGAATTTCGCGTAATTCTCCAGCATTAAGTCTTCAGACTGTCCGCTATTGTGTTCAGCCATTTGGCCTGCTTCCCTAGCTGACCTCATCAAAAAGATACCGGAAATAATTTGCAGTACGCCTGGCACGGCACCGATTAGAAAAAAGAACGCGCCTGAAAGCGCGGTAATTGCGCCCATAATAATAAATAAAATGCCTGTAGCTTTTCCCCATTTCGAAATGCTGATGAGGGTTTTGTTCATTGTTTCAGGATTCATGTATACTGGCTCCCCTTTAAAATACTCACTTTTCTTTTATACACTATTTGTGAGAAGTTTTGTATATAGAAAATAACATTTTGGGGATTGACCCTAACGTTGCGTGATTGTTTACGATAAAAAAGAGGAGGTGTTATGTATGAAATATCAAGTTAAACAAGTGGCGGAGATATCAGGTGTTAGCATTCGGACGCTCCATCACTATGACAATATTGAGCTTCTGAATCCTTCAGCGCTTACTGATGCTGGGTATCGTTTGTACAGTGACGCAGACCTGGAAAGACTGCAGCAGATTTTATTTTTCAAGGAAATCGGGTTTCGTCTGGATGAGATTAAAGAGATGCTGGATCATCCGAATTTTGATCGGAAAGCGGCACTTCAGTCGCAAAAGGAGATATTGATGAAGAAAAAACAAAGAATGGATGAGATGATTCAAACAATTGACAGGACGCTTTTGTCCGTTGATGGAGGGGAAACGATGAATAAGAGGGATTTATTTGCCGGATTAAGCATGAAAGACATTGAAGAGCATCAGCAGACATACGCTGATGAAGTCAGAAAGCTGTATGGTAAGGAAATCGCAGAAGAAACAGAGAAAAGGACATCTGCATACTCGGCAGATGATTGGCGCACGATCATGGCTGAATTTGATTCGATTTACAGACGAATTGCGGCGCGAATGATACATGGGCCCGATGATGCAGAGGTTCAGGCCGCTGTGGGGGCATTTCGCGATCATATTTGCCAATATCATTACGATTGCACACTCGACATTTTCAGAGGACTTGGGGAAGTGTATATCACTGACGAGCGATTTACCGATTCAATCAATCAATATGGAGAAGGTCTTGCCGCTTTTTTGCGAGAGGCGATCATCATTTACTGTGACCATCAGGAAAACCCCCGGCCGTAAAGGCTGGGGGTTTTCGCATCTTATAAGATCGGCGACAACAGCCGCGAGACGGATTCTTTTATTCGAATCCACAACGGGCGCTGCAGATACTCCTCATAGGTGAATTTTCTGGATACTAGCAAATCTTCTTTAAAAGTTGAAACCAGTTTTTTAGCAATGGTGATATCGTATATAAATGCATTAACCTCAAAATTCAGTCTGAAGCTTCGGACATCAATGTTCGCTGTGCCGACTGAAGCGATTTCGTCATCCACCACGATGGTTTTCGCGTGAATAAAGCCGTTATCGTAAATATAGACAGTCGCTCCGGCTTTCAGCAGATCGCCGATATACGAAAGTGTTGCCCAGTATACAAAGGCGTGATCGGGCTTGTTCGGAATCATAATGTTAACGTCAATGCCCGAAAGGCAAGCGATCCTTAAAGCATCCAGCAGGCTTGCATCTGGGATAAAATAAGGTGTTTGTATCAAAATGGAACGCTTGGCGTTCGAAATCATTTTGATGTAGCCATTTTTAATTTGTTCCCATTCCGAATCAGGGCCGCTTGTGACAATCTGCATCCCGACGTTGCCTTTTGGGCCGTAATCAGGAAAGTGATTTGGAATATATGTCAGCGTATGGTGATGAGAAGCTTGGTTCCAGTCAAGGATGAACCGTGTTTGGATGGCGTGTACGGCCGTTCCTTGCAGCCGGATATGCGTATCCCGCCAATAACCGAATTTCGGATTAAGCCCTAGATACTCATCTCCGACGTTAAAGCCTCCGACATAACCGGTCATACCGTCTATGATCACAAGCTTTCGATGGTTCCGGTAATTCAGCCGCAGGTTAATCGGCCTGAGCTTTGACGGGAAAAAGACCTCCACATGCCCGCCAGCCTCGCGAAGCTCTTTAAAAAACTTTTTTCTCAGCGTTCTGGACCCGAGTTCATCATAAAGCACTCTGACCTGAACACCTTCTTTTGCCTTTTGGATGAGAGCGTCCCGCAATTTTTTGCCTAATTCATCGCCTTTATAAATATAATACTGTAAATGGATATGATCCTTAGCCTTTGAAATGTCACTCAGCAGCCGCTGAAATTTATCCCGTCCATCTGTAATGACGTCAACTGAATTATCCTCTGTAAACACAGCATGGTTATTCATAATCAGCATATAAATTAAATCTTTGTTATCAAAGGTTGCCCGGTTGTTAAACTGAAATTGCTTGGTTTCTAAATCTTCAAGCTGATGCTTCAGCAGCCTTTCAATTCCAATCTTTTTCCGGTCTTCCCATTGAAACAAATGCTTGCGTCTGAGATTATGGCCGAATAATAAGTATAAAATAAAGCCTAAAACGGGAATAAAGAAAAGAACAAGCAGCCACGCCCAAGATGCACTGGCATCGCGCCGTTCTTTGAAGATGACAATGATGGCCAAAAGAATATTTAAAATGAAAAAAAGTGATAAAAGGATGGAAGAAATACTCACTTTGTAACCCCGCTCATTCATATTTATCAAGAAGATTGCCATTAGTATTCCATGAATAACAGTGATCTGATTCCCATTACAAATTATAACACTCACATTTTAAAAGAATAAAGAGCGGCGATCCAGATTCTTCGTGAAAAATACGGGCAGATTTCTTTAAAACCAGCTTGCACCTGCGTTAAAATAAACACATATGATAACGTTCGTGAAGCTTGAAACATGAAATAAAGGGGGAGGATTATATGAACTTTTACAGAGTCGAACAAATGCCGGGGTTCATCAAAACAGAAATGCAAAAAATTCAAAAGGCCGTACAGCCTTTCATGAAAAAAACCGTCATTTACCGTTTTCTTGCTATTCCGCTTGCTGCATTCTCTCTCTTTAATTTAGCTGCTTTTCTATTTCATGCTTCAGCTGACAGGGAGTCCCTGATCAGCGCAGGCATATTCGCCCTTTTGGCGGCGCTCGGGCTCGCATTTTTTAAAGAGGCAGGCTATCAGCATAAACAAATCCAAAAAACGGTTCACATCTATATGCTGAACAGGATCAAAAAGAGCGAAATCCTTTCAGAAGAGCGGAAAAGCTCCTACGCACGACAAATAAAGGAAGAGCCTTTTGCGATGCGGAGTTTTGTTGAATTTTTGACTGAGGAAGACAGACGCAAAAAAATGTATTAAAGAAGATCTGCACCCGGATTGTTGAGATTTTCCAGACGATCCGGGTGTGTTTTTTTGCATGCAGACACCCGAAATAAAAAGCGCGGTTTCAGATAGATTCCGGCCTCATAGGTAGTTTTTTTGTTATTTATTCTGGGTAACAGCGTTGCTTTGTTGATTTCTTCTACTAGAGATATCTATTGTATGCTTGCTTCAGGATTTGGTGTTTACGCCGGCCTGCTTTGAATAGTCAAATAAAATAGGCATGGTTCCGTTTATATGGAACTCATGCCCTGTCCTGTCTCATCATTATTCAAACACCGGATCATCCTCATAATAATAGGAATCCGGATCTTCATACGAAGGCGTGTTCTCAAAAGCAGCAATGCCGATTACCACCAGCACGAAAATGGCTACAATGATCCCGATCAGGACAGTAACGATACTGGATGCTGCATAAAACAGCTGCATTTTTATAAATGTCCCGTAATTTTCAAGCATGCTTTCGCCAGCGCTGCCGGCTAGATTTCCTTCGGCTTCTGCGGCTGCTTTTGCTGAGCGCATCAAAAATACTCCTGAAATAATGAGCAGTACGCCCGGGATGGCGCCAATCACTGTCATCAAGGCGGTCAGAGTGACCAGCGATCCCATAATGATTAACAAGATGCCAGAAATTTTTCCCCACTTGGCAATGTCGGATAGCGACTTGACAGCGGAGGCGCTCAGCTGGCGGGTCTCCTGTTCAACAGGTGCAGTCTCCTGTTCAGCGAGGCTATTTTCTTCATTATGATGTTCAATTTCGTTTTCATCTTTATCCAGACTAATCATGAAAGCTCTCTCCCTAAAATTTTTAAATCGTATCTTTTCCCGTCCATTTCGGCGATGCCGGGGAATAATCCCCATTCTGCAAACCCGTGCTTTTCAAACAGCTTCAGGCTTGGTTTATTATGCCCGAAAATGAAGGCCATAAGTGAGCGGATGCCAAGATTCGGGGCAATGCGGAGCGCTTCTTGAAGCAAATATGATCCAACACCTTTGCCGCGGCATGCTTCGTCAATGTATATGCTGACCTCCGCTGTTTTATTATAGGCTGGCCTTCCATAAAATGTTTCAAAGCTGATCCAGGCAGCGACGTTTCCGTTTTCGTCCTCGGCCACATAGAGCGGGCGTGACTCTGTATGTCCCAAAAACCATTCCATCCGGTCTTCAGGAGTTACCGGTTCGGTATCGGCTGTTACCATTCGAGAAGCAATCGTTGAATTATAAATCGCCACAACAGCCTCCAAGTCTTTATGTTCAGCAAGACGCAATGTCATGTTCATATGTTTTTGGCACTCCTCTCAAAAAAATACATATTTTCATTCAGTCTGTGCAAACTACATCTAAAAAAGTTTTTTTGGATAGGTTGTATATATTTTCAGAAAAGTGTTCAGAATGTTGCTGAGGTGATGAAACAATGAGAGAGGAAGAAAAGAAAACTTCTCAAGTCAAAAAACTTCAGCAGTTTTTTCGTAAACGCTGGGTGTTCCCTGCAATTTACTTAGTCAGTGCGGCCGTCATTTTAACAGCTGTCCTTTGGTATCAATCAGTATCAAATGATGAGGTGAAGGATCAGTTGGCTGATAACGGCGGAAACTCCGCATATGACAACAACGACGATGCAGTTGAAGTAGGAAAGTCAATGGAAAATGTCGCAATGCCGGTTGTTGATTCTGAAAACGTTTCTGTTGTGAAAAAGTTCTATGAAACCGATGCCGCAAAAGAAGAGAAAGAAGCAGCACTCGTTACCTATAATAACACGTACAGCCTAAGCAAAGGAATTGACTTAGCTGAGAAAGACGGAAAAGATTTCGATGTCTCTGCTTCTCTGAGCGGTACGGTTGTTAAAGCTGAAAAAGATCCAGTGCTGGGATATGTTGTGGAAGTAGAACATGCCGACGGTTTATCGACTGTGTATCAATCTCTTTCCGAAGTAAGCGTTGAGCAAGGTGACAAAGTAAAACAAAATCAAGTGATCGGAAAATCTGGCAAGAACCTTTACAGTGAAGATAGCGGAAACCACGTGCACTTTGAAATCCGTAAAGATGGGGTCGCAATGAATCCGTTAAACTTTATGGACAAACCAGTTTCTTCTATTGAAAAAGCAGCAGCTGCTGAAGAAAAAGCTGCCACCCAAGAAACAGAAGAATCCATTCAGCAATCTTCCGAGAAAAAGGACGGATCAACTGAAAAAGGAACAGAAGAAAAATCCGGTGAGAAAAAGGATGATTCCACTGACAAATCTGGTTCCAAAGAAAGCAGCACAACAGAAGACACTGAACAGTCTTAATGAAGAAAACGTCTATCCTTGTGATGGGCGTTTTTTTCTGTTACTTTTTGCTTTGTTTTACCGTCTATGTAGTTACATGTAGGCACGTACGTTATAAAGGAGGTTATGTCATGAACCGCCTATTGCTCGCAGGCTGGATCTTTTTTATCCTGCTTTCTGTCTGTACGGAAAGCTTCAGCGGCATGGTCGTATCGCAAACGGTGGCTTTTCATTTTCAGCCGCACCCTGATCTGTCTCAATTTTTAGTTATGGATTTTACTGAGCTTACTGTCCCTGAAGCGTTTATTCAAAAAATCGGGCACGCGTTTTCCTTCTTTGTGCTGACATATTTGATGTGGAAACAGCGGGGCAGCATAAGATCAGCTGCAGCCGGCTCGTTCGCATTTGCTTTTTTCACAGAAGTTCTTCAGCTCTTCTTCAGCAGGAATGGTTGTATCCGGGATGTGCTCATCGATGCTGTTGGTATTGGATTGTTTTATGGTTTATATGTGTTGGCGAAGCGAAGAAAACAAGAGATGTATGAGAAATATTAAAGCCGGCTGTCTTGATTTCAGACGCCGGCTTTTGTCTTTCTTAGAAATTTTGATCGGTTGGTTTTTTCGTCAGTTTATTGATAATGGCTTCATAGATCCTCACGATCAAATCGACGAACGGGCGAAGCAGATCTGAAAATCTAAAGAAAAGGAACCCGATAATGATGGCGACAACGAGGCTGCCCAATACATCTACCGGATAGTGATGTCCCACCCAAATTCTCGAAAATCCTGTCAAAAGCCCAAAAATGACAAGCGGCCAGCCGATTTTGCGGTTTCTGAAAAGCATCGCAATAGAAATCGCTAATGCACCTGTCGTGTGGTCACTTGGAAATGAAGCATCCGCAGCATGCGGAATCAGTGTATGCACTGTATGCGCAACGAACGGGCGCGGTTCGAAATAAACAAGCGTAATCAAATAGTTGATCACAAGGCCTGCAATTCCTGTGATGCCTGCGTATAGCACATGTTTTCTGCTTTGTGTGTTCCCGAACAGCCAGATTGCCAATAGGATAAGGGCATAGGCGACAATGGCATATTCCGTGATGAAGACCATAATGGAATCGAGAACTGAATTGTGATGAGATAGTCCATGGATTGCTTTAAAAATTTCGTAGTTCAAATAATCACCTTTTACATTTTTATATTTAGTAGACTAATCTTACTCATGAAAAGTTTCAAATAAAAATAGAGATTGTCTGAAATAACGGCGCTTGAAGAGAATTCGAAGAGGAATCGCGGTTTCTGGGGGGGATTCTGTGCACAAAAAAAGAGATCCGGAGTGTCCGAATCTCGTACCGATATTAAAGTGCTTCAGGTCCTTCTTCGCCTGTGCGGATGTTGATCGTATTGCTGATTTCATAGACAAATATTTTACCGTCACCCGGTGATCCCGTTTTCAGCACCCTTTTAGCGGTCTCAGTCACTTGATCAACAGGAACCTTGCTGACCACAATTTCTATTTTTAAACGCTCGTATACATTGCTTTCTATTTTTACCCCTCGATAGAGCTCCGTATGTGCTTTTTGAAGGCCGCAGCCGTGTACATTGGAGAAAGTCAGAGAGGTCACTCCGATTTTTCCGAGTTCCTGCTTCAGCTTTTCAAAATTTGCCGGACGCGTTACAATTTCTACCTTGAACATTTGACCGCTCATAGCGTCACTCCTCACATAGAATCTTGATATGCTTTTTCCCCGTGCATCGTTAAGTCTAGCCCAAGTGACTCTTCTTCTTCAGTTGCGCGAAGGGGAAGGAAGAGGCTTACAAATTTAATAATAACGAAAGTGACAATAAATACAAAAACATAAGTGGCGGCGATGGCGACGATTTGTTTCCAGATTAAGCTTGCATCACCGTAAAATAACCCATCTGCGCCCGCTGAGTTAACAGAGGTTGTTGCGAATAATCCTGTTGCGATTCCGCCCCATGTGCCGCCGATCCCGTGCAGGCCAAAGGCGTCAAGCGCGTCGTCGTATCCGAATTTCTTTTTAAGCGAGAATACTCCCCAGAAACAAACAGCTCCACCGATGATGCCGATAATAATGGAAGCGAACGGTGTGACAAATCCGGCAGCCGGCGTAATGGCGACAAGCCCGGCGATTGCGCCAGATACCGCTCCGAGCATTGTCGGTTTTTTGTTAATGATCCATTCTACTAAGATCCAGCCGGCGATCCCGGCTGCAGCCGCGGTGTTTGTGTTGATGAACGCGTACATGGCTACACCATCTAAAGTCAAAGCGCTGCCGACGTTAAAGCCGAACCAGCCGAACCAAATCAAAGCTCCTCCTAAGAAGGTGTAAATGAGGTTATGCGGAGAAGACGCTGTGCCGTCTTTCCGTTTGCCGAGCACAATGGCAAGAACAAGTCCTGCCACACCGGAGGAAATATGAACAACATTGCCGCCTGCAAAATCGAGCGCTCCAAGCTGGCCGATCCAGCCGCCGCCCCATACCCAGTGCGCTACGGGTGTGTAAACCAAAGAGGCCCATAAAACCGAGAATAATAGAAAAGCGCCGAATCGCATCCGCTCTGCGAAGGCCCCGGAAATAATCGCTGTAGTCAGAACGGCAAACGTCATTTGGAACATCATAAATAACGAGTGGGGGATGGTATCGCTGTAATCTCCCGGATCAAATCCGACCCCTTTGAGGCCGGCCCACTCCAGCCCGCCGATGATTGAATTGCCTGGTGCGAAGGCAAGTGTATATCCGAACAGCACCCAAACGATGGAAACGATGGCAATGGAAGAGAAACTGTGCATGGCAGTGCTCAGCACATTTTTGCTCTTTACCATTCCTCCATAAAATAACGCTAATCCCGGGGTCATCAGCCACACGAGTAAAGCGCAAAAGAACATAAAAACTGTATCGCCCATTTGCATGTCTCATTCCTCCGTATCTTTCAGAATAAAAAGCAATTATTATATTTCTTCATTATAGAGAAAAAAGAATGATAAAACATTTTCATGTAAGATTTCCTAACATGGTTTTTAAGAAATGTTATCGAGGGACGGAAAGAAAGGAGAACGACATTTTTTACGATATAAGACTTTGTATCTATAAAAGAAGCTATTCATATGAGCTGAAAAGGGAATTGACATTAATTAGAATACTATATACTGTATTAAGTGTACTATATCAAATAATACACCGAGGGGGATGTATGATGAAGAAAGACGGCAGACTGAGGAAAGCGGTACGCAAGTCGATTCCCGCGACGTTCCGATTGTTTTTAGCCTTTAATTTTTTCGTGTACGGTCTGGCGAAAGTGGTAATTGGCCAGTTTGGCGAGGTGACGCCTGAAATCGAGGCGGCTGCCGGGAAGGGGTTTACGATCGCGTGGACATTTTTCGGTTATTCTCATGTCTATGAACTGTTTATAGGTTTTGGTGAAATTCTGGCAGCTGTTTTATTACTGATTCCGCGAACGGCTGCATTAGGGGCGGTTATTTTTATGCCCATTATTGTGAACATCGTCTTGATTAACTATTGTTTTGATATTGGCGTGCAGGATCTTAGCACGATATTAATGGTTATGTGTCTTATCCTGCTTTGGATGGACCGCTGCAAATTCATGGGCATTTTCAGGCAGGAACCGATAGACAGCAGGCAGGTGATGAAGCGATGACGCCCCTTATGATTACAGTGCTTGCCGGTTTGTTCGTATGCACAACCTGTTACTACTACATAAAAGAAAAATCATGAGAAAACGTTCCTTCTGAGAATTTCACAAGCATCATAAAAGAACTTAGGCAGTGTGAAGAGTAAAATATGCAATGTGAGAAACACTAACAGTATCAGGAGGAGACGTATGATGAATACACTCAACATTGATTTTCAAAAAACAGCATTGGTTATCATTGATTTACAAAAGGGGATTGTGCCGATTGATCAAAGCGGCCAGGTTGTCCCGAACGCGAGAAAGCTCGTAGATGAATTTCGGAAACATAACGGGTTCATCAGCTTTGTAAATGTAGCCTTTCATGATGGAGCGGACGCCCTGAAGCCGCAAACGGATGAGCCTGCGCAGAGAGGTTCAGGGGAAATGCCGGCGGACTGGGCCGAATTTGTTCCGGAAATCGGTGTGCAGGATGGCGATTATACTGTGACAAAACGGCAATGGGGTGCTTTTTTTGGCACAGATTTAGACTTGCAGCTGAGACGTCGCGGCATTGATACGATTGTATTGTGCGGCATCGCAACGAATATCGGGGTGGAAAGCACAGCACGGGAGGCATTTCAGCTTGGCTATCAGCAGATTTTTATTACAGATGCCATGTCCACATTTAGCGATGAAGAGCATGAAGCCACACTGCGCTTTATTTTCCCGAGAATCGGTAAATCGCGGACAACGGAAGAGTTTCTGGAACAAGTGAAATGATGTTATCGAAAAAAAGCCGGGCTGTTTTTTTAACAGCGGTGGCTTCGGGAACAATGCTGAATCCGCTGAACTCGTCTATGATCTCTCTTGCGCTCCATAGCATCCAGCATGAGTTTCACCTCTCGTTTACAACGGTTTCCTGGCTGATTTCCTCGTTTTACTTGGCGAGTGCCGTAGCGCAGCCCGTAACGGGAAAGCTCGGTGATTTGATTGGGCGGAAACGCTTGTTTTTATTCGGGCTTATTCTTGTTGCGGTTTCTGCCATCGGGGCGCCGTTTGCGCCGACGTTTATGACATTATTGGTCATGCGGCTGTTTCAATCGGTGGGGAGCAGCGCGATTTATCCGTCAGGTGTCGGCTTGATTCGGAATCATATTCATGAGCGCCAAGCTTCAGCCTTGGCTGTACTCTCTATTTTTGCGTCCGCCATGACGGCGCTGGGGCCGACAGTCGGCGGTTTTTTGATTGTATGGGGAGGCTGGCCGGCGATCTTTATCGTTAATTTGCCGTTTATTATCCTCAGCTTCTTATTGGGCCTGTATATGTTCCCGAAAGATCAGAAAAAAGGGGCAGGAATCAAAACCATTATTCAGCAGCTCGACATTCTTGGAATTGTTTTATTTGCCGGGGGAATCATTTTCCTTCTATCCTTTTTGCTGTCGTTCAGCACGTCGCCGCATGCGGTTGAAGGTGTGCTTGGCTTGCTTCTGCTCTGTGCGTTTGTCTGGCGCGAGCTGAAAACGGATAAGCCGTTTATTGATGTCCGTCTGTTTAAAACACAGCGAAACCTGTCAGCCGTGTATGTTCAGTTTATTTTATTGAATGTTTTCTTCTATTGTTTATTTTTTGGTCTGCCAAGTTACTTTCAGGATGAAATGCATCTTTCTGTTCAAACGAGCGGCCTGTTTATGCTGTTTATGTCTGGAATGAGCATCGTTGTGTCACCTTTAACTGGCAAATGGATCGACCGATCTGGTGTCGTCAAGCCGATCTTTGCGGGAGCGCTTTTGATGACGGCTGGAGCCGTGCTCTTAACCATCTTTTTTATCAATGTCGAGACCATTGGGAAAGGCCTCATTCTATCGCTCTTGGGTATAGGCTACGGACTGGGAAATGTCGCGCTTCAGGCAGCGATGCTGAAAACGAGTCCTTCCAACATGGTAGGAACGACTTCAGGCCTGTTTCAAACCTGCCGTTACCTAGGATCGATTTTGTCTTCGGTGATCCTTGGCATTCTTTTTGGTAAAGAAATCACGGCAGCCCATTTTGATATGATGGGAATCATTATGATCATAGCGGGCGGAGCAAGCCTGTTAATGGCTGTGAGATTTGCTGCATTAATGAAAACTGCATCTTGAGAAAGAGACGGGCTCTGAGGTCTGTCTCTTTTTCTTGTTTAAGCTGTTCAAATACAAACGGGAAAATTGTATATCATAGCCAGTGTTATTGTCTGACCTTTCAGTTATATTAAGTGACATCTAATGTCAAAAAACATAACATGTGACGACATATAGACAATATGGAAAGGGGAGCCGGCTATGAAATTAAAAGAGAGTCAGCAGCAATCCAACAGGCTGAGCAATGAAGATCTGGTGCCTTTGGGGCAGGAAAAACGGACGTGGAAAGCAATGAACTTTGCCTCCATTTGGATGGGATGTATACATAATATACCGACATACGCGACGGTGGGAGGATTAATCGCGATCGGCCTTTCGCCTTGGCAGGTGCTGGCGATCATTATTACGGCATCGCTTATCTTATTTGGCGCTCTTGCCTTAAACGGCCATGCGGGGACAAAATACGGGCTGCCGTTTCCAGTGATCATCCGGGCTTCTTATGGGATATACGGCGCAAATATCCCGGCGCTTCTGAGGGCGTTTACAGCGATCATGTGGCTTGGCATCCAGACCTTTGCGGGCAGCACGGCACTGAACATTTTGCTTTTGAATATGTGGCCAGGCTGGGGGGAAATTGGCGGCGAGTGGAACTTTCTCGGCATTCACTTGTCTGGTTTGCTTTCCTTTGTATTCTTTTGGGCCATTCATTTACTCGTATTGCATCACGGCATGGAGTCGATTAAACGTTTTGAGGTGTGGGCAGGGCCTTTAGTGTATCTGGTATTTGGCGGCATGGTATGGTGGGCCGTTGATATTGCCGGCGGATTGGGCCCGATATACTCTCAACCAGGAAAGTTTCATACGTTTTCAGAAACATTCTGGCCGTTTGCTGCCGGAGTTACTGGCATCATCGGCATCTGGGCGACATTGATCTTAAATATACCTGATTTTACACGGTTTGCTGAAACACAAAAAGAGCAAATCAAAGGACAATTTTACGGTTTACCGGGAACGTTTGCGCTTTTCGCATTCGCAAGTATTACGGTGACCTCCGGCTCGCAGGTCGCGTTCGGAGAGCCGATTTGGGATGTTGTCGATATTTTGGCGCGGTTTGATAACCCTTATGTCATCGTCTTGTCCGTGATCACGCTCTGCATCGCCACGATCTCTGTAAATGTTGCGGCGAACATCGTATCGCCCGCTTATGATATAGCGAATGCCCTGCCGAAATATATCAATTTCAAACGTGGCAGCTTTATCACAGCGTTGCTCGCTTTATTTACGGTTCCATGGAAGCTGATGGAGAGCGCGACAAGCGTGTATGCGTTTCTTGGCTTAATAGGCGGCATGCTTGGACCGGTGGCAGGCGTGATGATGGCCGACTATTTTATCATTCGCAAACGTGAGCTCTCGGTAGATGACCTGTATTCCGAAACAGGACGGTATGTGTATTGGAAGGGCTACAATTACCGTGCGTTTGCAGCCACAATGTTAGGAGCGCTGATTTCGCTGATTGGCATGTATGTTCCTGTATTGAAGAGCTTATACGATATTTCTTGGTTTGTAGGTGTGCTGATTTCCTTTCTTTTCTACATTGTTCTGATGCGTGTTCACCCGCCTGCATCATTGGCAATTGAAACAGTTGAACATGCGCAGGTCCGCCAGGCTGAATAAGATCTATTTAGACGGTATATTTTCATATTTTTGAAATGGTTTTCCATAAATAGAACATTTATAATGGTTTTAGAAATCTATTCTAAAACGAAATGGGAATCGAAAATGAGAAAATGGTATTTTATTCTTTTGGCGGGTGTTTTAACGTCTGTCATCCTCGCTTTCGTTTATGATAAGACAAAAGCGAATGAGGAAGGATCTGGGGATTATCTGTATGTTTCGCCAAATGGCAGTGATCAAAATGAAGGAACAAAAGAAAAGCCGTTTCGTACATTGGCACACGCATCTGAGAAGGCTGCTGCCGGCACAACGGTCATGATTCGGGAGGGCACGTATCATGAGACCCTTGATGTAAAGCACAGCGGTACGGACGGAAAGCCTGTCACATTCCGAAACTATGAAAATGAAAACGTCGTGATTAGCGGTGAATCCGTTGCGAACGCTGAATATGAAACACCGCTTATTCGTATTCACGATAAACATGACATTGCCATCAGCGGTTTAACAATTCAAGATCTTTCTGTTTCATCTGAGGAAGCAACTGCTATAGGGATTTATGTATCAGGGTCCAGCAGTCATATCGCCATTAAGGATAATCACATCCGGGGGATTAAGACAACAGCGGATGAAGGAAATGCTCACGGAATCGCAGTTTATGGGACTGGCAGCATGAAAGACATCCAAATCGAGGACAATACAGTTGAGAAACTGACGCTTGGAGCGAGTGAAGCAGTTGTGCTGAACGGTAATATCGACGGCTTCACAGTTGCAGGCAATGTGGTCCGCAACAATAATAACATCGGGATTGATCTAATTGGTTATGAGGGAACCGCGGATAAAAACGATTACGTGCGAAACGGAGTCGTAGAAAACAATACAGTTTATCAAAACTCGACTTACGGCAATCCTGCTTATGGAGATGAATACTCAGCGGGCGGGATTTATGTCGATGGAGGACACGATATCGAAATTAAGAACAACACAGTTTACGATAACGATATTGGGATTGAAGCAACGTCTGAACACAAAGGAAAGTATGCAAATGCCATTCAGATCACAGACAACAAAGTGTACAACAATGCGTACACCGGTATTTCAATCGGAGGATATGACAAAAAGCGGGGCGGCACTAGCAATTCTCTGATTGCCCGCAATATTATGTACCGGAATGACACAAAGGGACTGTACGGAGGACAGCTGCTGCTGCAGTACGATACGAAAAACAACACAATTGAAAAGAATATATTGACGGCCGGTGATTCCAGATTATTTATCGGAAACGACTTTACAGAAAACGAAGGTAATACGGTCAATCATAACGTGTACCACAAGGAAGCGGATCAAGACGGCATATGGATGTGGAAAAAGAAAGAATATGATTCATTTTCTTCGTATCGAAAAGCAACAAAAAACGATCAACAATCCATATATGCCGATCCGATGTTTCGTGATGAAGCGTCCTATGATTTTTCGTTAGATCCTGATTCACCTGCGCGGCCTGTCATTGAATAATTGCTATAAGCGGCGTTCTCTCGTTCAACCGAGAGGGCGCCGTGTTTTAATGGAAAAAAGACTGCCGGGAAATCCCGGCAGTCTGACAAGTTATTCTGCAATAGACACTTTTCCTTCAGCCTCAGCAGGTTTTTTCTGGCTCCACGTGTAGAGAAGCAGAGCAATTAAAACGAACAGCCCCGCTGTTAAATAAATGGCAGAGAAGCCGGCAGATGCTACAAACAATCCGAATACATACGATCCTACAGCAATTCCGCTGTCAAAGAAGGTAAAGAACGTTGCCGTCGCAAAACCGGAGCGGTGAGCCGGAGATTTCTGAATCGCCAATGTTTGCATGCAAGGAACGATTGATCCGTAGCCAAGACCGATAACCGCCCCTGAAAGCAGAAGCATTAAGCCGCTATGTGTGAAGGACAGCATGCAGAGTCCGACAGAGAAAATCAGGATTGATGGATAAATGACAATGCCCGGTCCGACTTTGTCGAACAATTTCCCTGTGAACGGGCGTGCAATCATCATTGTCACCGCAAAACAAACAAAGAAATATCCGCTGATATCCGAAAGGTCAACTGATTTGGCGAATACAGACAGATATGATGTGACTGTTGAATAACAGAAAGAAATAAACAAACCGACCGTCGCAATTTTGAGTGCGCCCTTTTCAAACATATCCGAGAACGCAAAACGGAATACAGTCGTACCGCTGTCCTTACTTTGCGGCACTTTTATCAAGAACGAAACAAGTAAGCCCGCAACCATAAACAGCGCAAAGGCTGTAAAGAATACAGGAAAGCTTACCACTCTCATCAAATTCAGACCAAGGAAAGGTCCGATCGCCATAGCGAGGTTCATAGACATGGCAAAGTATCCAAGCCCTTCACCGCGCCGTTTGGCTGGAATAATATCAGCGGCAATTGCACCTGTAACAGTCGTTAAAATGCTGAACCAAATTCCTTGGAAGAACCGCAATCCGAGCAGCAGGGAAAAGTTATGAATCGGCATATACAGAAAAGATGATAGGGCGAAGAGCGCCATTGATACAATCGCCATTCTTTTCTTCCCGAAACGCTCAACGATGGCTCCGGAGAAAGGCCGTGTAATGATCGCAGACAGAAGGAACAGGCTGATTAAAAGCCCGCCTTGTGATTCTGTGCCGCCAAGCTCTTGCAGCGTATAGATCGGCAATACAGTTAAAAATGTATAAAAGAACACAAACACAAATAAATTGACAAGCAGGACCATAATAAAATCCTTGGTCCATATCGCATCCGCTTTTTTCAAATGTATGTCACTTCCTTATTTTCATTGTTGTAAAAACATGCGGAATAAATGAGAAAAAGCTTCTTTATCTTCATCCCGGAAATCAGCAAGCAGCTCTTCCTCGAATTTCAGCATTTTCACATTGATTTCTTCGTATTTTTTCTCGGCTTCTTTTGTGAGGACAACAAGTTTTTCCCGTTTGTCTTCACCTTGCCGTCTCTGAACCCAGCCGTTCTCCTCCAGGCGTTTGATCGTCCGAGTCACAGTCGGCGCTTCCACATTTAAATAGGACCAAATCTCTTTTTGAGTCATTGGTCCGATCGTACGCAAACAATATAAAACTGACCATTGGGATGAATAAAGGCCGAATGGCTCTAGCTGTTCATTGGCTTTCTTGGCAATCAGGCGGGCGCTTTGGTTGATTTGATGAATGAGGTGTCTGTTGACGTAGGACATGTCGGTCTCCTTCTAAAAAAACTTACCTAAGTAACTAATTGCTTATTTCATTTTACAGGAGCGATCAATAGTTGTAAAGATGAAAATTTAGTGACACGAAATAGTTTGATGAATCTGAAAAAGTTCGTTTCACCCCTTGTCCTTATTGAGTTTTTAGCATATTCCCAAAAGAATGCTAATACACTGTTACAAACCTAACAAAGAGAGTGTTTGAGGTGAGGGATCGTGGGCATATTTCACAAACTTACTTTTAAAACCATACAACGAAGAAGCGGCATAATGAACGACTCTTTACAGAATACGGATCTCATTTCACACTTCTCACATCCATTTTAGGGAGGTCGAGTGGTGTGCACGATTACATCAAAGAGCGAACAATCAAGATAGGGAAGTACATCGTGGAGACAAAGAAAACCGTTCGTGTCATTGCGAAGGAATTTGGTGTTTCCAAAAGTACAGTACACAAGGATTTAACAGAGCGTCTGCCTGAAATTAACCCCGACTTGGCAAACGAAGTGAAAGAAATACTCGATTATCATAAATCCATCAGGCATTTAAGAGGAGGAGAAGCGACAAAGCTCAAATATAAAAAAGATGAAATTCTCGAAGGAGAGCCTGTTCAGCAATCGTAATCACCTGGCATTGCCTTCTTGAAATCGTTCATAAAACATCCGCAAAAATTTGTAAAGAACTTATTGTGCTTCCAACTTTTTTTCTATATTTTATGATAATATATATAATTAGGGCACAATGTGGATATTTACTGTGAAACAGATTTTCAAGGAGGATATAAATAGATGTTTGCAAGGGATATTGGTATTGACCTCGGTACTGCAAATGTACTGATCCATGTTAAAGGTAAAGGAATTGTTCTGAATGAACCTTCCGTTGTTGCACTTGATAAAAACAGCGGCAAAGTGCTGGCGGTTGGCGAAGAGGCAAGACGAATGGTTGGACGTACACCTGGGAATATTGTTGCGATTCGCCCGCTGAAAGACGGAGTTATTGCTGACTTTGAAGTAACAGAAGCAATGCTGAAACATTTTATTAACAAGCTGAATGTAAAAGGCCTGTTCTCAAAGCCGCGCATGCTCATTTGCTGCCCGACGAATATTACATCCGTTGAGCAAAAAGCAATCAAAGAAGCTGCAGAAAAAAGCGGCGGGAAACATGTGTACCTTGAAGAAGAACCTAAAGTTGCCGCTATCGGCGCGGGTATGGAAATATTCCAGCCAAGCGGTAACATGGTTGTAGACATCGGAGGCGGGACGACGGATATCGCGGTTATTTCAATGGGCGATATTGTCACCTCCTCTTCTATTAAAATGGCTGGGGACAAGTTTGACATGGAAATCTTAAATTATATCAAACGCGAGTACAAGCTGCTGATCGGCGAACGTACTGCGGAGGATATTAAGATTAAAGTCGCAACTGTTTTCCCAGACGCACGTCACGAGGAAATTTCCATTCGCGGACGGGACATGGTTTCCGGTCTTCCAAGAACAATTACAGTAAACAGTAAAGAAGTTGAAGAAGCCCTTCGTGAATCTGTCGCTGTTATTGTTCAGGCTGCGAAACAAGTGCTCGAAAGAACACCGCCTGAACTTTCTGCTGATATTATTGACCGCGGCGTTATTATTACCGGCGGAGGCGCGCTCTTAAACGGCCTTGACCAGCTGCTTGCTGAAGAGCTGAAGGTACCGGTCCTCGTTGCTGAAAATCCTATGGATTGCGTAGCCATCGGCACAGGTGTCATGCTTGATAATATGGACAAGCTTCCTAAACGCAAACTAAGCTGATTTCACAAACCTCATTCTGCAAAAAGAATGAGGTTTTTTTATGAAAAAGCCTTCACGAAAAGATGTTAAATGACGATAATAGGATAAAATACTGAGTTTTTATTATAGAACGAATGTTCCTATATGACAACTGGAAAAAATGCCATTTTTAGAGGTGGGAAATTTGTTAAAAGGATTATATACAGCAACATCCGCTATGATTGCCCAGCAGCGAAGAACGGAAATGCTTTCAAATAATATTGCTAACGCAAATACATCAGGATATAAAGCTGATCAAGGCTCGATGCGCGCGTTCCCTGAGATGCTGCTCAGCAGAATAGAATCAAAATCTCCGGCCGGGACATCGAGGACGGAAATCGGTTCCGTGAATACCGGAGTATATATGCAAGAGCTTAAGCCTCTCTTTACACAGGGAAGCCTGAAGTCCACAGACCAGCCTACAGACATTGCATTGGTTGAAAATCAAGTTCCGATGAATGC